>Ga0228711_1006985_pt1 | contig 16560 bp, 5 predicted proteins | sample MedpolnodulmetaG_2_FD_177996 | JGI IMG/M metagenome (GOLD analysis project Ga0228711, IMG submission 177996) | Root nodule microbial communities from Medicago polymorpha collected in Santa Monica, California, United States - brown nodules | ecosystem: Host-associated > Plants > Roots > Nodule...
GGCTCCGCTAAAAATATGAAAATGATCATTCAAACGTATAAATTACATCAACTAAAAATCAACAATAAATTAATAAGATATTCAAAACAAAAACTTCATGAGTTATTGACTAATTGTTAAAAATATGAAGTTAAAATCATGAAGCAAAAGTGATGAAATTAATTGAATTTTTTCTCCATTTCACGGAGGAGAAAATTGAAAACATGATTGTGATTTATAAATAAAAGAAGTGAAAAATAGAGTTCTTTTTTAATATACCAGCTCAACAGACCAACCCACCAGCCCCGTCACCGCCCCATTTTTAGCGGGTTAGGCGGAGCGGACACCCTACAAAATGCGGGTGTAAAATTTCAACCCACATCCGCTAAAAATGGTGGGTTAAACGGGTCAGCCTGACAGGTCCAACCCATTTTGCCATCCCTGGTTGACAATCTATTAAAAAGATGGCCACAAAATGCCAAATGTAGATCATAAAACAATAAAGCGAGAATTAAAAAAAATGGTTGAATAAGTTTTATATTCTTTATTTTTTTTGGCAGATGTTTTATATTCTTATTTTGTAAAAAAAAAAGATTATATTCTTATAAATATTTTTATAAAATTTTAGTCTCTAAAAAATTTCAACAACGTTTGTTCCTTAAATATTTTTCATGACAAATTTAGTCTCTCATTTCAAAATTTCAAATTATTTTTCGCAGTCATATTTTATACAATATAAAAATATTTATTGAAAAACTTTAAAAAAAATCACAAGAGATGAATTAAATATGAATTTTTAAGTTTAAGTGATAAAAAAATTCATATTTAATTCTAAATGTAACTAAAAAAAATTAATTCTAAATATCTTTGTAAAAGTTTATTTAAAAAATATGAAGGGTGCACATAAGTTGACTTGAAAATATGGACCAAAAGTAATGACGGAAAATACTTAGAAGACCAAAACTTGCTGAAATTCTTTGAGGGGTTTAAGTAACTCAATTGATTTGAGCGATAAGAAGTTGGAGGTTTTGGGTTCAAACCCAGCCAAGGAGAAAAACTAATATTAAGAACTAATTATTAACATTTGTCATTAAAAAGAAAACTTGCTGAATTTTTTCAGAGATACTAAAAATGAAATTTGAGATATTTATAAGGACCAAAAACTTATAATTAACGCTTAAAAAATATTTTTCAAACAAGTAGGGTTCATTTTACGGTTAGAATAAGATAGAGATTATACATGATACGAAGTTGAATAAAGACATGATAAGATATGAATATGATAAACATGTATCATATCATTTCTTTGATGCACACATGATAGCGTGTGTATAATAATTAAATGACCAAATTACCATTGTATTAAATTTGTGATAGGTTAACTCTATCCCAGCCTAAACTTAGGATAGAAATTACAAAGGAGTAATAGGATATGATCGGTGCTTCAAACAGAAGATTATAATAGGATATAATACGTTTATCTTATATATAATATCTCTCTATCCTGACCATCAAGTTCTTAATGGCATGTTGGCTAACCCACCCTGCTCTATTTTTTAGGTAGTGTGGACCAACAAGTGTTGCTGGGTTCAAACCTTCAACTTTTCCTTCCAAAAAAGATAGGTATAATCAAACTGCTATGTTGGTCATAACATGTTGTGTCGCCTTTTTTTTTGTTGCAAAGTGGCAAATACATAAACACAAAAAGAAATATTGCAAATTAGGGAGAAAATGATGGAGAGGATGATGAACAATGAATAGAAAAGTAGAAGAATGAGATATTCTTGCTATGTAAATGCGACCTCCACCCCTTTTCACAAGACATTGTAACAAAATTCATGTATATTAAAAAAATTGTTATAATAATAAAGTATTTCAAATGTGTGTGGATACTATTAAAATGAGTAATGATATTTATATACTATTGTGTGACAACTTTTAGAGTAATTTATCGCGCAAAAAACTTTTAGAGTAATTTACTTTTTTTTCTTTTCTTTTTGAAAAAAACAATAGAGAGAAGGTAAGAACATGATGAAAGTATGAAATAGTTGTCTCAAATAGTGGTACAAATATCATTTATATATTAAATCTTTATGTAAGAATATATTCAATATTAATTTTTAATATTTCAAAATAAATTGATAGTATTAATTAATAAAAGATCTTATCTTATCTTTAATATTCAATAGTTTTAATAATTCCTCTCAAAAAATCAAAGATATATTTAAAAAAAGAAGTAATAATAAATACATTTAAAAATTGATAACAAGATCTTATCTTTATAGACCATATAACTTTTGTTGTAAAAGGTTTCCTAGCTAGTGAATGAGGTAAAAATTGTTTAGAGTATTTGTTGATATTTAGTGGATCATTAACTTTACCTAAAAAAGGAAAACTTGGTCATTCCTTGATTTCATGATTACCCTACCAAATATAGAAAGATATGATATCGCATGAACAGGACCCATGCTGTCTTATACTACCGTGATTTGTGGTCTTCAAAGTAACAACAAGCATACATAGATTCCATTCATGTCTGTGTACTAGAAAATTATCCAACGTGTGATCCTCTTCCATTTCATCATTAAGACAAAAAGTACCCATGTATGTGTGATTTCCCAATAATACACGATAGTGGCAGTTTTTGTTTTTGTAAATTTGGCACTCTCCTTGTGATATTTTTTGAAGATTAATTGAATGGCGCTTTCATAGGGGTGTTTTTATGTTAAGTCATGTTATGAGATCGCTTTCACCTTGAATAATAGAAGCTGCAAAGTGTAGTTTTGTATCGAAAACACGTCTACAATAATTCATAACACAATAACAATCATGTTATAACCATGAATAATAGAAGCTACAAAGTGTAGTTTTGCATCGAAAACACGTCTACGACAATTCTTAACAATCATGCTATAATCGTGAATAATAGAAGTTGCAAAGTGTAGTATGGTATCGAAAACACGTCTACGACAATTTCTAATACAATAACAATCATGTTATAACCGTTAATAATAGAAGTTAAGTGTAGCTTCCCATCAAAAACACATCTACGGCAATTCTTAACAATAACCATCATGCTATAATTTTCAATAATAGAAGCTACAAAGTGTAGCATATCAAAATCACGTCTACGACAATTCCTAATGCAATATTAATCATGTTATAAATAGATTAAACATTTGTCATTGTTTGGATGCTTTAAGTCATGTTCACAATCACAATCAACAATTTAAAAGATTACTTTTTTCTTTACAAGAATTTAAAAGATTACTTTTAATTTAATATATTAATCATTTTAAAAATCTCAATTGATGCCAACACAAAATAATATTAAATAGGAGTTGCTAACTTACTCCAACCTATAAATACATGGAAGTAAGTTAGCAAGTTACGACCGCTTGATTTAAAATAAAATAAAAAACACAATTTCTTTGTTTCTAACTCAACGCTAGTTAATTGTAGGATTGTAATTGTAATTGAATTACATATTTTGTTTACAAAATATCACATAAACTCTTTCTTAACTTCCACAAATTTCTCAAATATTGGTACTAACTGCAGTGTTACTGTGGTGTAGTATGACTAAATTTGATTAAGTTCAATAAAAAAAAGAAGGAAACCGCATCAAAATAATTCACGTGTAATGTATCTTTGCTTAAATTATATCAGATGTTAGTTTAAGTTATTTAATCGTAACAAATTGATTATTTAAGTTTTTTCCGTACCACTTAGGTCTTTAACTTAATTAATTGTAACAAGTTGGTTCATTAAAAAAATTTCATATCAATTAGGTCTTTTAAGTTATTTAACCGTAACAATTTGGGGGATTTCAGATCTTAAAAATGTAAGTTATTCAGGGTCTTAACGTTACAATTAAATAACTAAAAGATCTAAGTGTTAAAAAAAATACTTAAAAACTAACTTGTTACAATTAAATAACTTAAAAGATGTCAATGATACGAAAGAAACTTGAAGGATCAACTTGTTATAATTAAATAATTTAAAAGACATCCGATGTAATTTAAGCTATATTTTTCCTAACATATGAAAACCCTCTATATATTTGCGTGTGAAATATGGTGGCGTTTAGGGTGAGAAAGTATAAAATTTTCCCACCATTAGTCATTTGATATTTTATCATTGAATTAGAGATGAACACTCATTTTATTGTAGTTTGTCTGCACTATAACTTTTCTCACTTGTCCACAACCACTCATTAACTAAATGAGGGGGTCTTAAGTGTAGAATCTGATATGATAGCAACATAATCTTTTTTTTTTTTTTAATGAGAACTAAAATATGATTCACGCAATATAGCAAAAACCAAAAAAGTATTAACCCTTTTCATAATAATCTTGTTGAACACACTTATCTTACATTTTCATAAAGAGAAATGTTATTTCAATAATTATTTTGTGATAATTTTGCGACAACTTTTTCTCTCATATTCACATTGTATTTTTACTTTCTCTCTATTATTTTGGTTTTTGTGCCAACACTCATATTTCTTTGTATATTTAGATTGTCCCACAAGTTGTCAACAAAAGTGGTTGTTCAAATAACACTTCTCTCTTTAAAATGAGGAGTGGTATTTGTACAACTAAAATGAGATAACTTTGATGACAACCAATTTTCTCCTCTTGTGATTGGACAAAAACAATGGAGAGAGAAAGAAGAAGAGAGAGAATAAAAAACACATGTGAGTATGAGAGAGATGATTGTTTAAATAGTTGTCAAAAAGTGGTTGTACAAATATCATTTCTCCTTTAAAATATGCAAACTTTTGGAAATAAACTATGAGTTTAAATTTGTATACTTTGTCGTTGTATAAATATCTTACACATACATTAGACTCCATTTTAAAATGTAAAACTTGAATTTTAGTTAATTTGTCTCGTGGAGGAAAATCTATGGGATGTAAGTGGGTTTTTAGAAAGAGATATAATCCCAATTATTCAATAGATAAATTTATTATAAATATAAAGGTGGATTAGTAGTAAAGGATCCCACTTCGGTGTCATTGTGGTGACAAAGTCGTCAACCATTAGTCAATCAAGATGTGCCATTTGTTGATGAATTGGGTTATCTATTAGAGTTTAAAGGATCATGCATAGTAATGTCATGTCGCTTAGGTCTATTAATGTTGCGTTTACGATGATTGATTTTGTCATCCAAAAAGGCCTAGCGGCGCAGCTTGTTGCCCACTTGCCATATATTCATGTGCAATTAATTCTTGATATACACGCGGAGATTTGCTAGGATACACCCACTTTTCTTTTTATGAAAGTATATATATTAAATTGCGAGATTTGATTTGGGATTGGAATTGTGAAGTAGGTTGAATTAAATGGATTATGACTCAACAAAAGATTGTGATGCAGAATATGATTCCAGTTTCCTTGGTAGAAAATTGAACAATATTGTTGAATTTAGAAAGAAAGAAAGAAAAAAATGCTAAGAATTTGGTCAGAGGAAAAAATACAGAATTTCTTAGTAACATAACAAAGCTCATTACACAAATTACAAATTTTGAATCTACCAACTAGTATTGAATCAGAGATTTAAATAAACAAAGGGCAACAATTATGCATAGCCAAGAGTAAGAAGTGATGCAGCACTAATAAAATGAGCTGGTAGCAGAAATTGAGCAACAATTATACATAGCCTTAAACTGTTGAAAATTGTTGAATCTTGGTACCTCACGATTTGAAAGAAAACACATGTTAGCATACATAAACTCATCTATAGAATTCGAGTTACTTGATCTTTTAGCTTATTTTGGACAGCACAGTCATTTGTTTATCAATTGCAATATAGAAAAATGAAATTTTTAAGGTACAAATATGCAGGTGCGTTATGTGTTTCTGTTTGGAATTATAACCGAGTATGAAACAAAGAATCTCAATTGGTCACACTGTTACATGCCAAAATACTTCGATTGGTCATTACTTCAAAAGAATCTCAATGAAAAATTGTCAAATTACTTCAAAATATTTGTCAAATATTTGCTTTCTCTACTCTTGTGAAGTACTACCTTCTTACATCTGAAACAATTTAAATCGTTTCACCAAATTATTGCATTCTTACTTATCTTTCAAATGCTGTGTATAACGTTGGACCGTATGGGCTATTATGAATTTGAGAATTCATGATCATTGATGATGTATAGGAAACTGTTCTTACTTATAGTGTGCAAGATATAATTACTACATTCATGTTTATTAATATAACAAAGAATCTGAGTAGTTTCCATTTCCTTTACTGCATTTGTTTATTGATTATCATTCTGTCATGTATTCTTTAGCCTCTTTTCACTTGTTCAAAAACTCCAAACAAATATCCATCTTGTTTGAAAATGATAATGTGTATCTAATAAATCACTGAATGGTGATTGTGTAATTATCTACTAATATGTGGATAACATGCTTCTTTTTTAGGCCAATTCATGAGCAGAGACAAGTCTTGCATCATGCATAAACTAGTTTTCATCATTGGGTCAATAAATCTCGTAATTAAATTAAATGAGATATGATATAACTTATTGATCTAATGGTGAAACACACTCTTGTGCATTCTAAATTTGAAATAAAAGACATTGGCAAAGCTGCCCTTTCATGCCACATAACTCATTACATTGCAATGATTGATCGTTATTTATTTTTCTAGATTTGGTAGAAACTAAAAAGCACCGTAAACATTTTATCAAAGCATATGATATGAACTTGATATCATTTTTTATACATTTTAAATAAAAATTTAATTAAATTATGCAGTTGAAAATGTGCATGTCTATATCTTGAGTGCAAATTATGCTGTTATGTGGACTAATGTTTACAATATATAGTAATCATTGATGTTGAAAAAATTTATATTTCTTCGCTCATATCAACATCATTTCGAACTTCTGGGACTTGAACAGATCGGAGTGAAAGTGTATTGTTTTCTTCCGTCAAAGGAATTAAATTTCCGGAATATAAGCTTTTGATGATCCAGCTAGAAGTCTACAAAACAAAAACCAATGCACTTCAGAAATAAACAAAATCATTTAGAGAATAACATACAATCACTTGATAAACAGTACGGAAACAGGAAAATATCAAGAGGTCTGTTTTTGTATGAAATTGAAGGACTGAAGAGTAAATCTTGACCCTAACTATACATTTCTTTCTTACATGAAAGGTCAAAATTAAGTAATTTGTTGACATCTATCCTCTCTCAAGACATTTCTACTTTTACTACCTGCAGTCTGACATTTCTAAAATCGGTTCTTTAAGTTCATGTCATTAATCTTCGATTTTTACACTAATATGACTAATTGAAATACTCATCATTTGCATGGATGGAATAGAAATATTTTGGACTTAATTATATTTATGCCTCACTCTCATATGAGAGATTCTTTATAAATAGCAGAATTCTCGAGCATGCTAATACACGACCAATTACATTCTTCCTGGTACAAAAATTGAGCACTAAAAATCAAACTAAAATCTAAAATATAAGTAAAAACTACTTACCATAATAGGAATATCCCGTTCCAAAGCACAGGACCTCAGGTGACGTGATATTGTAGCCTTTTCTTCAACTACAATAGCTCCCATCCTTTCTTCATTGGTGCTCCGAACTAACCATTGAAGAGTTTTGAACGCCCGTCCACCTCCATGCTGCACAACATGAAGAAAAACAAAAGGAAAAGGGAGAGAGGAGTAAGTTCAAACTTCATACAATGTAACAGAGATATTACATTAGAGTAAGATTAGTATAATCAGTTACTACTTACTAGTAAGGTCATGTTATACACAAAGGTGTGTTTGGGAGTTTTAATGTCAGACAAATGAGGGTTATGATTAATAACTTATTTCTTAGTAAACTGAAGATATATTATCCTCCAAAACCCAATTCCTGTCCTAATTCATTGAGTTCCACTGATTTTGGAGGACAGTTTTTCTCCATAATACAACTAATTATTAGTCGTAAGTCCTCTCAACCCTTTCCCTTCCCTCCAAACACCAAAGCATGTAGGCAACTTTGGATTGGACATGATAGCAAAGATATTTTGAACTTAATTCCTGTATCTACGGAAATATCTCGGCCAATGGTCTCACACGAGAATTTCATATGGTTCCAAAAAATGTTGTTTTATGTTTGGTTTTAAGATTTCAAACTTTTGAGTAGTTTATGTACTTTATAATATATATAGGTTTTGCTAGAAGCCACCCATGAAGGTGTCTTTTAGCAACCCACACCTCAAGGTGTGATTTTCACTTTTTAGTTATAACTTTGCTAAAAGACACCTTCATAAAAATTAGTTGGTGTCTTTTAACAAATGCTCATAGAATAACTTGCTAAAAGACACCTTCATAAAAGATGTCTTCTAGCATAACCCTATATATATATATATATAAGTTGAATTCTTCGATTTTTGTTGCGATCTTTGATTTTGCGATCTTGCTATCCTCTTTCGATCTGAAGCAAAATTGCGATTCTAACAACCATGGTTCTAAAGGCATCAATTATGTAAGTTGCCATGAAGCACCTTTAACTAAATTTTAGTAACTTTCCTTATGGAATTTGAAACTTAGGCAACCGACCAAAGGAAACATATCTTTCTAATCTTTTTAATAATATAATAAATTGACTTAATTAAGTATTTGATTCCTCTAATGTGCTGTACTCATGATTTCAACTCCTCTTTTACTAAATCCACGATTTTCATCCCCTTATTTTTAAAAAGTATGAGATTTTTCCCACTTCTGAAATTGTGACAAATTTTGGTGATGTGACAAGTGAGATGCTTATGTGACAAATAACTAGGATGTATGATAGAATGTTATCCAGGCCCAATCCAGGTGAAGAGGATGTGTTAGTGGGTGTGAACCTTGCTAAGCCCAAAGTTTGGAGAGTTTATGAGAGAAAGAAGAAGGGAGAGAATGAGCAAATAAGATGGGAGTAGGGAGAATGAAGGAATTAGGCAATCATCTTGCATTCTAACCCTTACGGCTAGGCAGTTAGAGAATACCTTTCTCTGTTGAGGAGCTTCTAGCTCTTGAACTATCTTGTATTCTGTTTTCACTATTTCACATTAATCAAATAATTTGTTACACTATTTTTACATTGTTACCTCTGTTATATCAATGCACGAGCAGACATATTACATATTCATGTTACCTTTTTATTTTTATTTTTAAAAAGGTTTACTTTTCCTAAATTAAACTAATAAAAAACACAACTATTAACCCTAGTAAAGTCAAACACGAAAAATTAAAAAAAATTATAAGTGGAAAGTTAACAACATAATAAATACACATGAAGGGAAACTTCAAAGATAACTGCTGAAAAAGAGAGGACGAAGAAAAATATCTTACCTTGATGATACATGCAAATTTGGTGCAGAAACTATGCTTCCCGTGAAGCATAATGCCAACTCTTTCAAAAATGTGCTTTTGGTTTCTGCGATGAACTGCCTTCCCAAATCTGGTCCACTTCATGTCATTTCGATTTGGAAGAATCATGTATCTAAGAAAAGGAAACCAGAATCATGAAACCATGGAAAGGGGGCTTTGAAGATATGTTTGACGACATGGATCATTAAAATATGACAATGTAAATATTTCCATAGATTAAAGAAACAAGGTAACAGAAAATCTGTGCATTAACAAAAACCTATCCTTTGCATTGACAATGAGAACACAACTTACTTTTCAGGTAGCAAAATAGTTCCAGATGCAAGACAATCAGTAAGCCAGTCAACTCTTAGTATTGAGGCACCAACAGCACAACCATACAAGAATTTGGCGGTTTGCAGCTGAAGAAAACAACAGACACGATTTTATTGGAGTTAAAAATGTAGCCCATATATTACAGAAACATGATAACTAGTGTGCACAATTTGCCTGTTAGTGATGCCAAAAAAAAATGGAAAAAAAACATTGTGAGCCTTGCAATAAAGTCTTGGTTTTAGAAGTGTTTCATAGACATTGAATTTCAAAACCTCACCACCAAGAAGTCATAATTATTAATTAATATACTTCAGTTCAGCTAGTGCCTACTACTTAACTTGATTGCAACAAAGTATGTACTTTGGGTACCTAACAACCAGGTTATCGTTTATGAAAAGAATCTATTCGCTTAAGTTATAAGCATCGTTCTTGGATCTAGCTTAACACTACCAGCATTAGCTTTTGGGTCAAATGTTCCTTTGACAATGTGACTACTGGGACTGTATCAAACATAAAATGGAAGTTGAACTAATAACCAACACATATGCTTCTTCAAGACACCAGTTGGCAGATGTATCACAAATTAACTGAGGCACTACCTGCAAAGTGCTATGAGGATCTTACTTGCAGGTTCGGAATAATCAATATCTACTCACTAGTATGAGAGGCAGTGTTGAGTATTATTTTAAATAGTATTGTTTTAGAGGGAATATTTTTATATTCCTTCACTTAGATAAATTTTCTCAACTATTCTCCTTAAATAGGATAAGCCCATGTGTAAAGCATCTATTTACAGATTATTAAGTAATCATAATCCTAGTATATCTTTCAAGTCCAACTACTTTGTGATTCATCAAATATTTTGAAATTCAGGAACTGCGTAAATCATACTTGTAGGGAATTGCAACTTAATTGTTTATAAGAATCCTCAGTAGCATAAAGTGGGAAGCAAAGAAAAGGTAAAGGGATAGACACATACACAGTTATCAGAGGTTTTATGCATAACTATTAAGAAAAATGACAAAAGGTTATATTGATCGTGAGAACAAACCTTTTTGTTACATAGAATAATAGGAAGCTGCAAGCCAGATAAGGTTGAACTTCTTTTTCCCTTTGAATTTGGTGGAGAGGGAATATCATAAAGTATCACCCCACCAGAATTTCTTATAAGTGCTTCCAACTCCCTTTCCTTCTGACTAGATAATCCAGTGAGGAGGAACTCTCTACCTCGAAATATGAATTCATTCATTGCACCTCTGCAATAATTTGTCAAAGAATGTTTCATATGAGGTGCAGAAGTGGTCAATGACTTTGAAACCCGTTGCCTTTTTGCTCTAATAGATGAACCTACATTATTGCAGCGAAAAATAAGTAATTTCTACAAGAAGTAATTCCTAAAACTGAAAGATACATCAAACAAACAGAGCTAAATACATACATTTTTTATCTGAAGATTCCAACTTCGACAATTTCCTTTTCTGATGAAGCTCCTCCACTTTATCTGAGAAATGTACTTGCTTTCTGACTTTAACATGTCCATCAACGGATTTATTGCACTCAACTGGTACCTTAATAAGATTATTGTTCTGTTGATGCTGAACAACAGTTTCTGGTACTACATATTGGTTTATATTTTTCTCTATACTGATATCATTTACAGAAGTTTTAGGACCCAGTAAGCGGTGGCGTGTCCTATGGTTTAGATTAATAGGTGACCGCCTCTCATGTGTCAGTTCTGAGGCTTTTAACTCATCGCTCTTGTCATCGGTTATTTGTATAATTGACTTTTGATCAATCGGATGTTGATGATTTACTTCATTTTTGTTTTCATTTGCATGTTCAGATGCAGAGGGAGACTCCGAAACCCTTGTTCCCAAAGATGCAGCAGCAATATCACTTTGGTTAGTTGAAAGTGGTGTCGAATTAGAGTTTTTGTTAACATCTTGGTTTGGTAAGATCATGCTATAAGTCTTAAGACAAGTATGCTCAACCCTGGTTAACTTCTCAGACATTTGTTCAACCACCTCGGTTGAAGTAAGTAGAATATCTTTTCCATCTATTATAGATGTGATTTTCTCGTCTCTACAGTCGAATGTAGTATTCTTATCTGAGATCCTTTGACAATTGTCCACCTCAAAGTCAGAGACTAACGGGGCCAAATACTCTGTATCGTTTTCTTTGTCAATATGAGTTTCATAATTGTCATGTTCTGAAGCAAAGCTACAAGGAACAACTGAACAAAGAGGATCGTTCAATGACAGACTAGAACATCCAACCATATCTTGAGAATGCAATACACCCTCATCGGGTTTGTTGTGTGAACCTTCACAGTGCATACTTAGCTGAGAACTAATGGCACGCTTGGGGTCATGTTTCAGCACACATGAGCTCTCATCAGGAACAATATCTACAGATTCTGTAAGAAAGCTTGTCTCTCTGACACACTTGGGATCATGTTTCGGCACACGTGAGTGCTCATCTGGAATAATGTCTGCAGATTCTGTAAGAAAGCTTGTCTCCTTGACAAGAAACTTTGGAATCCGTTTTTCATTGTTCAGGTTCAATGACGGTGAAGCTTTTTTTGAATCGGGCAATGAAGGTGAATCTAATTCCTTCCAAGAGGGAGACAAAAATTAAAACCAAACAAGAATATGAGCAAAGTATGAAGATGCTGAAATCCATGATAGTAGAACTTACAGATGCAAGACAAAGATAAATAGTCTGAGAAGGGAATGCAAATATATAGAAAACTGAACATAATCAAGTGACTCAAATGTAGGGACAATGTGCAGGAAGTAAAAGAGGAAAAATGGGCAGGCTCTTGGCAGGAAGAAAAAAAAAACAATTTGATGAAAATTCGCCACTAACCAATATAAACATTCATCTATCTTATATCACAAGTTAGAATTTCTGTACAAACAAATACGCAATTGACAAAGGACCAGGACATTTTTAAACTGGTCATTAAAAGATGAAAATCAATAACAGCTTGAAAAACAGTTTAATTGTATTTGAAAAAAAGTATACCAAAAGAAAATGACAATTGTTATGACTAAGAGAAGTAAAAGATGAGGGGAAAAAGAAGAAAATAACAACCTTAGATGTCCAACCCCCTAACCAGCGGCTTCTAAATCTTTCTGGAGCTAGGTAAGCTGCCCAGTTGTCATTTTTCACATCTTCTGAATAATTCAACATCAGAAATTACAAGTTTTAATAACTAGGGAGAAGAAGACAATAACATAACTGGGAAAGTACTTAAAACTCACTGCAATTTTCAGAAGTCTGAAAAAGTGAAGAGTTGACACTATTTTGGGGCTTGATGGAAGTAACATCGGCCATAGCCAACCCATCTGCCTGGAAAGTGGAAATCATTGTAGCATCAAGCGGTAATATTGGTGAGATGCTCAAAGCTGATCAGAAAGAACTGAATATGAAAGACAATAAAAAAGAGCGAGAATGCTAATTTTTTTTTATTCACCAACTCTTTTCAACTTGGTTTCACTTGAAAAGCCTATGTTAAAGAAATACAAGTATAAAAACCATTCATATATCTTTACCTAAAAGAATCAAAACCTACACTACATAATAGTCTAGAATTCGATAATTGTGGATGTCAGTCATTGTTCTGATCAAAAGTTGAATGTCAACATCACACAGGTGAGCTTATGTATTTCACACATTAATCCCAAAAGACTATTTCGTGAGTTGCAGTGAAATCCCAAAAGACTATTTCGTGAGTTGCAGTGAAATGTATGAAGGAATAAGACCATTCATATGCCTTTACTTAACATCCTAAGCTTTAAAGATAGTTGGTTGATTATAACATGCTAAAAGTCTAAAACACAGATGTTTCTTAGACAGGTGGAACAGAAAGGGCAAGGTGAAGAAGGTAACTTACCTTGTTGAGGGCTAAATCATTGGTATTATTCTCTTTGTACCGATGGGATGTAGGAAGATCATTCACAAAATGTTTAGGAGCATTAGCACCCAAATCAGGATCATCAGAATGCATCACCCTCTCACCGCAAAAAGAATTTGGAGGTGAGTCTGGAATTTGCTGCGCTTCTGTCTCTACATTGACTTCACACTTCTTTTGTTCAGATTTATCATCAAATTTGGAAAGCTGACATGTAAGCTCTCTGTCATTATGTTTATTGTTGTCTCCATTATAACTCTCATCACCGGACACACCTTTGGCATTAAATACATTTGCATTGGAATGATTTTCTTCAAAGGGAACCCCAATAGGTAAGCCTATATCTTCATAGGCATCCTCCATAAGGAAATCATTTAAATCGGAAAGGGAATCACTATAGTCAGATTCCATGCTTGATGAAAGGAAGCCATCGTCTAACCCCTCAAGACGTGCCTGCTTCACACGAAGTGCAATTTCAAGTACAGCTTCTGTACTTGATGGTTTAGATAACGACCCCATCTTCACTAAATCGTGTATGACCAAAGCTTCAGATGCTGCAATAGAAAGTTCAACTGCATCACTGATCTCATCACTTTTTAAACATTCGGCCTTGGATTTTTCTTTCTGTTGTCTAACAGAATCAATTGTATCAACAAGAGATTTTGAAGAAACGTTTTTCGTTGTTTCAGGAATAAATGCCGCTATCACATCTTGTTCACAGGCATGATTTCCCATCATGGAATGCACGTTCTCTCCAAATTCAACAGAAGTTTGAACAGGTTGCAATAAAAAAGATTTACATGGTGCAACTGCATGATGAGTTTGATTCAAATCTTGGGTTGGGCAAGAGAGTGAATCAACGTCAGAAGAAAGATGAAGACTAAACTGAAACACCTGCGTCAGCGAAATATAAATAGGTCAAGCAAAACCTTGATCATAAAACTGTATCAATGTACAAGTAATTTACCTAGTTCTGAGAAATAAAATATATAAACACAATTCGTGAGGATAGACTTTGCAGATATGTGTGCAAGTGTAGGACATTGGGCATAGAAACACCTAAAACAGAGAAATTGACAAAACCACTGGAGCAATCTTCTAAATGTAGTTAATGCCAGCTTGTTCATAGTTTCGAGTTCATGCCCATTACAAGTGATCGGTCCATATACAACAATTTGTCAAGTAATCGGTTAGCTTCTAGAAAATATTTTAAAATTAAAGTAATTTGTTTCAGTAAATAATACTATGGAAGGATAAACAGTTTAACAAGAACAGATAAACTACAGTAGATAAATTGCTAACCGATTGAAAATAAATTCAGATCTTCCCAATTATATTATTTAGTGAATCTTATGTAACTGGTTCATGCATTGACATTACAAGGTTACACTTGAACTTTTTTATGTGATTGAAAAATGATTTTATTTAATATCAATATTTTAATCTGATAATTGAAAGAAAATAAAACTTACATTTCCAGGAGATGGAGCAACACTAAGAGATGAACTATCGCTTCCAGATAAGAATAAATGGCAACTCCTGTATCCACCTTCTTCCCTTGATAATACATCGAAGTCTTTGACATCAATACCATGTTTTGGAGAAGGTGCCAAATCCTTGTTCGTTTCAAAGAAGAGAAGGTATCAGCAAAAAATGTGACTAATATAACAATCACGAGGGACTATCAGAATTGAATGATAAACTAAAATGTAACGGGTGTATATCAAATTGAATTAAATACAAACATGGCATGATTTAATCATTAAGCAAAAAAAAAGTAGTACTATACTATTTGCAATCCATTGGTGTGACTGTGCCATTATTATACTGATTACATTTACAATAAACAAAAACAAGTTTTAAAATAAAAACATTTCAAACCAACATGTTAACAAAGAAGAAAACAGGACAGTAGCTTTAAATCAAGCAAGGCTCGGAAATAGACTAAAGGTTCAATCCTCTGCCTGGCACCCTGTCCTGTTTACTTCTTCAACATAGCAATGCAAATTTAGATGCTAACGAAGTAAATTTGGAAAGAGAAATTCCAACCTTCTCTGCTTGGTTGGAAGGAGCTTGAGAGTCCTTTACATATTCATTAAACCCGTCTGTTCTAAGATTCTGAAGCCAACTTGGTACCCATGCTACATCCTGCAACCACATATTCATGTGTCACATACAAAGCCTTCCAACTCGAAGATATAAAAATCAGAATCATAGTAACATCCTTTGATGCAACATCATTAAAAACAAACTAAATCAGTGATTAGTTATCATGTGAGTAATTCCAAACCCTCCAACATAAACGAACGTAGGATTCAATTTAAGTCAAGACAATCACGATCATCTACATGTGATCAAAATTAAGAGGCAGTATAGATGACCTTCTCACTAAGTTTTTACAATAATTATGAGATTTTAAATAATAGCTTCTGATATAAGTAAAAATTAGCTTCTACATGCTATGAAGCTCGGACACTCCTCAGATTAGATGTGTCCTAGTGTCGGACATGTGTCGTGTCAGACACTGACACGACACCGATATATATAATTTCACTGAATTATGTGATTTTCTCAAATTATTAGTTGTGTCTATGTCCGTGTGTATCCGTGTCTGTATCCGTGCTTCCTAGTCTACATGTACATTTTCTCAAACGCACACTCATTCAACTTCGCAAAAACATCCAGCAGCTTATAATTACTTAATTCATATACCTTGCTTATAAACACACAAATAAAAATCAGTTTTACACCGACATCCTATAAAATTTCCCTACATTTGTAAGTGAATTTTGAAATTGATGGTATGACAAACAAAATTGAGGATTTCTCATTTAAATATCGGTGTAAAACTGTATATGCATAGTAAACTCTACAAAAATTTAAAAAAAAAAAAAAAAAAAAAAAAAAAGGAAAAAAAAAAAAAAAAAAAAAAAAGGGGGGAAAGAG
>Ga0228711_1006986_pt1 | contig 16556 bp, 9 predicted proteins | sample MedpolnodulmetaG_2_FD_177996 | JGI IMG/M metagenome (GOLD analysis project Ga0228711, IMG submission 177996) | Root nodule microbial communities from Medicago polymorpha collected in Santa Monica, California, United States - brown nodules | ecosystem: Host-associated > Plants > Roots > Nodule...
TTTTTTTTTTTTTTGTATAAAAGAGAGCAAAAGCCCAGAAGGAGAAAAACTAATTAAACAACTAAACGAACAATTTTAGGCATGTAAGTCTCAAAAATATCATCAAAGAGGAGATTATTGAGCTCACTGGGATGGGTCTCCAAAACAACAAAGTTCCAAGGATCCATGGTAAGGCTGAAATCAGCAAAGCCAATCAACACTTCTATTGCCTTCTCGCCAAGTATGATGAACCTCAACGTGCCAACTACGATCCAATAAACTTCTGATGTGCCGAATCAATGAAGGGGTCGTCCAATTAGTCTTGCAATTATTTGTAACCATGTCAATAAACAATTTTGAATCACCTTCCACACAGAGATGTGAAACTCCATCACGTTAGGCTAGCTCCAAACCCAAATATAAACCCCACATTTCTGCATGCAGAACATCACAAACTTCAATCTTGTGCACAAATCCGTTGAGCCATTTGCCATTGCTATCCCGAAGAAGACCGCCACACCTCACACGGTTTCCATTCTCTTTGCATGCTCCATCACTATTGAGTTTAACTCATCCCTCATGAAGACACTTCCAACCAATAAAAATTGTTTTCGTGTGCTGATGATCATTATGAAGAATATTATTAGTGCAGTCTTCGATAGCGTTAGATCCAATTATAAAAGTGCTATTAAAGCGGTCTACAATTTTAACAGTGCTCAAAATGATTTGTTGCAATCACAAAACCAGTCAGTTCCAATACCAGTTTCAAAAATCAGATGGTGTCTCCCATCTGCAGAATCCTATAAAATGAATGTAAATGCTACATGTCCTTCCGATGATGAAAAACGATGATAATGTTGAAGGGTCTCAAATTTGCAAAGGAGCTATTGTTTTTGAACATACAAGCAGAATCAGACTCTAGCAATGTGATTATGACAATCAAAGACAAGCACCTTGTATAAGTTTACTCGGAAACAGTAACAGAAGATTGTGTCAAATTAAGCTCTAGTTTTAATTATGTTACTTTCACTCATATTAGAAGGGTGGTGGTGAATCAAGCCGCTCATTACTTAGCAAAGTTTCTTCTTTCTTCCAATTCAAATTTTGTTTGGGTGGAAGAGATTCCATCTTATATTTCTGCTGTTGGTATCTTTTTTACTTATTGTCGAATTCGGCTTAATAAAATTATTCCCCATTTAAAAAAAAAGAAAGAAAAGATCCTTCAATTATTCCTTCTACTCAGGAAAAAAAAATCCTATTATTCCTCCCGCAATCGTTATGAGTTTGGTAGCAAAGTTATTATACATAAATAAATAGCCAAACGATTCTGCCCCCATGTATTTATTAGGAGGATACTATAATATTAAAACCTCCTCAAACATAATAATTATAAAATAGTAGTCATTAAGGATACTCTTACGTGGATAATAATTAAATGGATAGTAGTCTTGCTTGTTAATCCTACTACTCATTCTGTTTTGTTATTATTTGTGCTATCATAAAATCATACAAAACTTATATTTTTGGTTTGAAACCTATTGTCAAATGAAGTTTATTTTATAATGAATATTATTAATCAACTAATTGAGTTCAAATGGCTAATGAACTCCACCAAAATAAAACAATTCTTAATCAAGATATATTTTTCTCACTAAATTTCGGATTACTAGAATATATTCCTTTAAGAACTAGAGGGTTAAAAAAAAAAGTACTCCCTCCGTTGCCAATTATAAGAAAATTTAATTTTTTTAGGTTTATTCAATTTATAATGTATCTAACCGACAATATGAACCGCGTACATCATTAATTGAACGAGCATAAAAACTCAAATTTACTTATAATTAGCAACGGAAGGAGTGATATTTTTTTTAATGTATAATTAATTATTTTTTCAACTCTACAACTACAATCTGATTAAGATGCGTCAACATTTATGGTGGCAGAAAACGAACAAGCAATATTTAATAAAATTAATTTAATAAAAATGTTTTATTCTCTATCCGTCTCTAATTGTAAGACCATTTGGAAAAAAAATTAATCTTAAATATTTTAATTTATCTGTAAAACATTTCTTCGGAGGAATTTATTTGTAAAACTTAAACACACTCATTTTAAAATGGAAAAAATAATAAAACTTTTTAATGTAAATTCTACTAAACAATAAATAAATTTGAAATCAAGGTACTATTCATTTGGCTTATGTGGTATGGCTTTTTTTGTTTTGATTGGTGATTTGTTTTTTCTTTTGACAATTTTTTATCAATGATTTGGTAGTATATGGTGTTAATATAACGTGTGGAAACTGGAATGTTCATTGGCAGCCATATTGATATTCCCTTTCATCCCCCTCAAATGACCCATTCCTCACATCCCTCAACTAAAACAAACAAAATTCCATACACAAATTCATATATTCAACACATCCACAATCGTTAGATTACAATCAAACAATCCAAATTCCAATAAAACTTTTATATTAAAATACCATATTTAAATTTTAAACCATCCAATCTTAATCCAACGAAAATAAATGCACCAAATACACATACACATTAAATTTGTCACCTTAGTTAATCCTTGTCCTAACAAAAATCAAATCTCAAACCCTTCCTCATCCACAAACACTGCTACGTGTCACCAAATCATAGATTTAAGGTGCGCAATACGCACTCACTCCCACACACCCTTTTTCAATTTTCCAATTTTTTTATTTTATTTTATCACTTCAATTTCATTTCATTACATATCATTCTTCCACATTTCACATTTCTTCAACCTCCCTTCACCATTTTTACTTATCTTTACTCAGATTCAGCTCTTATCGCTTCGATTCGTTGTTTTATTCTTCTCGAACACGGACATGGAAAGTTCGTTCGAGGCATGGGAAGAAGTGCAACGACACGGTCAGGATATAGCTGACCGACTTACCCAAGGTTTCACCGAATTGATTCATACACACATAACTCCACCGCAATTCGTTTGGCCAAATCCTCCAAAATCGAAGCTGTTCGATTTGGAATTTTCGACGCAGAGTTTTGGTAAGAAGGATTTTGGATTACCGGTTGATGATTATGGTGTTTCGGCGATTTTCGATATTGGTAATCGGATCGGTCAAGCTGGGATGGATTTTGGTGCTAGTTTGAATGGAATGGTTCAGCAGTTTTTTAGGTCGTTGCCGATGCCGTTTAAGCAGGAGGAGGATGGGGTTAGGGTTGGGGGGAAGGGGAGAGAGAGGAGGGGTTTAGTTGGGGTTGGTTTGAATGAGGATTTGGGTTTAGGGTTGCTTAGTGAGAGGTTGAAGAATCATGGGTTTTCTGGAAGTGTTAGTGGTAGTGTTGAGGAAGAGATTGGTGGGTTGAATCTTGGTTCTGCTGGTCATTTGGGTAGGAGACAGGTATAAGATAGAAAATTGCATTTTGTTTTTGGTGTTGTTTTGCATATTATGTAGTTCATGATTATATGATATTTGAAGCATTGACACAGACACAAACGCTGACATGACATTGACCGATATGTTGACACCGGTTAATATTTGAAAAAAATGAATTAATTGAATGTAATCACATGTGTGGATTCAGACACGACACCGACACAAACACTGAATTAATTCGAAAGAAAAATGTATTTTGTTTTTGGTGTTCTTTTTAATGTTGTTTATTTGGATTTGGATATTATTCAGTTCATGATTATTATGACATGTATTTCTGTGCATCGGTGTGTCTGTCTATGAAGCATTGATACAAAAACCATAGTGACACATTGACATCTGTTAAAATTTGAAAAATGAATTAATTTTAATGTAATCACGCGTGGGTGGACGTTGACACGTTGACACCGGTAAAAATTTGAAAAAATAAATTAATTGAACGTAATCACATGTGTTGGTGTCACGCCTTCCATCAGAAGTGTTGGTGCTACATGTGTGTGTTTGTTTGTTGGTATATTATTGAATTGTTGGATGTGGAAGTGATTTGTAGTGGCTTCTTAACTATTTTATTATGCATGGAGAACAATTTTTTTGTGAAATGGGGTAGAGTGTTGAAGTAATTGGGTGTTATGGTTTGGTATGAATTGGTATGTTTGTGTTTAGAGACAGTTTTTATTTCTAGAATTTTGTTTTGTGGATGTTTTGATTAGGACATGGTTATTTGTCTAAACTATGAACTAATGTTTTGCATGATTATGTCTTTGTTGAAAAAATTGTGGCGTTAGGAAAAGGATTGTTAAAATGCACAATTTTGCACTGTAGTTTTTTTTTTCTTCTGTGCATTCCGTTAATGATATCTTTTGGAATTCATGATGTGTAAAGAGATACTTAAGCATAGTGGTACAGTCGTATAAAAAGCAAGAGCTGAACAAATGTTTTCCTAACATATCAGGCTGTTAAATCTGTAGTTGAAATTTGTGGTATCTTATTGACGAAAAATTTCCCTTGTATATATAAAGCAGAACTCATTTCTAATAATAAGCACTTACATTTGCTGGTATAGAACTCAAGTACGTCGGTTGTTAGTATTGATCTTGCTGTTTGGTTAGAATCTCTACTCTATAATTGATATACTATGTGGAGCATAGACATGTAATTGAATCCCTCGTGGTAGTTGTAGCTCCTAAAATTCCATATATCCTACGATCCTTCAAATTGCAATTTTTAGTTTGGAGATATTTATTTCATTCAACATCTATTTTGAAATGCATGCGTGGAAGATGTGGAATCTTTAGTTTGTATTGCTTATCTTGCTATTTCATTTACTAGTTATATTTTGTCATGTTCAGGGAGTCATAAATTTTACGTCAACTTATGATAGTAGAACTCAAGAAGTAGAAGGTTCTATAGCTGCAAGGGGAGATTTGTGGAGAGTAGAGGCATCGCGTGGTGGTTCTACATCTGGAAATGAAAATTCATCTCTTTTCCTGGTCCAGCTTGGGCCTCTCCTCTTTATCCGTGATTCGACTCTTCTTTTGCCTGTTCATTTGTCAAAGCAACATTTGCTGTGGTATGGCTACGACAGAAAGGTAAACATGAGGTTCAGCTCACTAAAGTGTATTTTGTTATAAAATTGGCAATATATGGGAAAGGGAAAAAAAACCATGCCTGTTAAATTTGTTTTGATCCTATAAAAGCGTCCGTGTTAAAGTTTGAATGATCTTTTAATAATTTGCCCTAATAATATATTTTACTGCATATATGCTTTGGATCATTGTTTCTGACAAACTTTCTTTCTAAACTACCGCGTATAATTTCAAGTGGTGCCTATATTATTGGGTGTTCATTTTGAACATTATTGTATTTCGATAAGAAAGAAACCATTTACATTAGTAGTTACAGGCTTTGTTTTTCTGTCAAAATTGTTCCGTCTTGTACTTCCTAAAATAAAGTTTTTTTTTTCTTTTCAAAATAGCTCATTTAATCTTCAAATTTTTGTAGTATTGTATAGATGTTGTCAATGAAGCGTCTCCCCCTTATATGTATTAAGCTCATGTGTTCATTTTCTGATTGTCAGAATGGAATGCATTCTCTTTGTCCAGCAGTGTGGTCAAAACACCGTCGGTGGCTGTTGATGTCCATGCTTTGCTTGAATCCCGTAGCTTGTGTAAGTTGATATAACTGTTGTGTTTTTTTTTGTTGAACTTTTTGCACAGTGCCATGATGATGTTTATGATATTAGTTTTCCGTCTTAAGTGCTTACGCTTGCTCTTAAATACGATTTTATTTAATTTTTTTTATCCAATTATAATGAAGGACTATTTATGTTACTCTTTAGTCTTAATACATAATGTTGAAAATATCATTATTGTGTTTCATTGCTACTTCATCCATTATCCTAAGACTCATTTGCCTAATATACAGTGTTAAGAAAGGTAGCTAGTTTGGTTGATAACATTATAACAATACAATTAGCTACAATATTTATTAGTTTTTCAAGTTTTCCCTTTTATTACTTACTGGTCTCATATCCTATGCCTGTGTCTGGTTCTGGATGTTGTCTTGTTGAGCATCTATGTAATATTTTTATTTTTCATTTTTCCTTTTCACGTTTAATTGGAACTAGCTTAATTCTTCAAGAAGCTTTTTCTTGAGGAGGGAGTGTTAGAGTATCTAGAATACTAATATTTTGTAGATTCTCAATAAGCTTAATCCTCGTCAGGAATGACTTTCATATTTTGTTTCCTTGTCTTTTAGAGTTGAAGGTTTAACGTTAGTATCAATAATAGTTGGTGCCTTGAATTTTATTCAACATAAATACATCATTGCACACCGTATATAAATAAAAAAAATTCTATTATTTTCCTTAAAAAAAAAGTAAAAAATTCTATTATTCAAAAAATATTCTCTCGCTGCCTCCTCTTAATAAGTTAACCCTTATTTATGCATGAAATACTGAATCCAATATTTTGATAAGCCTTTATGAATTACAATTTGTATACATTTCTTATTGCTGTCTCCCTTTGCTCTCTCTTTGCACGCAGTCATTTGTGGATCTTCAATTTCCAAACGGGCAACTAACCTATGTATCCGGTGAGGGTCTAAGTACGAGTGCTTTCCTTCCTATCTGTGGAGGTCTTCTTCAAGCCCAGGGTCAATATCCCGGTGAAATGAGATTCAGCTATTCCTGCAAGGTTAGATAGAATCCAAGTTAACGAAGGAGATAATGAAAATGATGTTCAAAATTTACAATAAGTTAGGGTTTAGTGGTTTTCAACCGATTTCCTCATGCATTGGAACTGATATCTTCTACTTCTTTTTTCTTAGAACAAATGGGGAACGAGAATCACACCAATGATACAATGGCCTGATAAATCGTTTTCCTTTGGTGTTTGCCAAGCGCTGGCTTGGAAGAGGTCTGGTCTCCTTGTGAGGCCAACTGTTCAATTCAGGTAAAATTTACAATTCTTTTACAGAATCTGTTGACACCAAGTGTCAAACATAGCATAATGTTGTTTCTAATAATTGTCTTAGATAGATGGGATTTTTGGCAAATAAACTGTTGAATCATGTTAATATTATATCGATAAACCATATTTTAGATCATTTCGTCATTTGTAGCCATGTAATTTAATTGTACACATTTACTTATATTTTAAATGTCACCATAATAAGTTGATTTGATAAGGTGTTGAATTATTTCAGAATTTTATATATTTGTTCTTTTAGCTATATTTTTGTAATTTAGCAGTCATCAATGTCTCCGATCTTTTTGATGTACTTCATTGTTGTCTCTGATCATCTTGCAAATTTGTATTTTAAACTCTGTTCGTACACTTTGATCATTATGATGTTCTATACAATGTCAGTGTGTGCCCTACATTTGGTGGAAGCAATCCAGGGTTGAGGGCTGAACTCATTCATTCAATCAAAGAGCAACTTAATCTAATCTGTGGATGTTCCATGACAACTTATCCTTCCGCGTTTGCTTCAGTATCTGTAAGTTGTTTTTCACCAAGCTTAACTTGTGCTTGACTTATGGAAAATTTAATTTGAATGTTCCTGATGTTGTTAAAACCATGGCTGTCAAAATCAGGATCCCACTAAAGATCGTTGGGGTATAGAGAAAGCATAGATCGTAGGATTGTAAGATCGCACCTAATAGACAAAACTATAAAAGAATCTTAAGAAAAATAACCTTCCGTGGGGTAAAATGAGGAACTTTGGAATTGCTATGATTTGCAGAGTGAGAGATGAGAAGTGTAAAGGAATGATAGAAATTTATAGAAGTGAAAGAAGAGAGGGAATTGATTGAAATTCCCATTTGGAGCAGTTCTGATAAATTCACACTATTTCCCAACGTAAATTGATTCAATTGAGAGAGCGGGTCAATTTCTAACCTTTTCAAGTGAAAGCGGGTCGAGTCTGTCCAGAATGGGGCAAAATGGTTAGGTGAGGAACTGGGTTGAAACAGGTCGGGACAACCGGGTCGCACACCCTACACAGATGCAAAACGGAGTGCTGATCTCGCGATTTTGCGCTCTTCCACTGCCCCGTCTTCTCCGATCTTAGACCCGCTCCAATTTGGTGGACTCACTAACGCACAAGATCGTACGATCTCACGATGTATAGCGTGATCTTAACAACACTGTTTAAAACATTTATTGTTCATTAAGTACAGAATTACGATTATTAGTTTATGAAGGTGAAATGCCTTTTATCATTATGTGGGGTTAGTTATATGTTACATGGACTAAACACGCCTTAACATTTTGTCACGGACCTTGTTTATAAACAGCGTCCTGATATTTTGTCATTGACCATCTATATAGATATACCATTTAATTTTATATTTCTCTTGATAGTTGGACCTATAGTTTTCTTTGATCTCCTTTTCCTCTTGAAAGAAAAAAATTAGTTTACATTTAATTTGCTGTAAGTTATAATTTTGTTATATTTTTGGTGGAAATATATGAAATACTATTGAGTTATGTTGGTGGGTCGAGACAAGCTGAAGATTGTTTTTAATACCGATAGCACTAAAGGCAAATGACATAAGCTAAGATTTGTACTAGTAAGGAATGTAGGAAATCAATTCTTTTGTATATAACATACTAGTAGCTTAATGATTGAGACCCGAGTGAGGGTTGATGAGGAAAAAGAGCTATAATGTAATAAAGAGTGTGGTAGGGACTAAGGATGTATGGTAAAATAATGTGTACATGTAGGCTGCTTAGTTGGCAGGTTTGTTATGCCTTAGTAGTATAAAAAGTGAGGTGAGTGAATTGTGAATGGTTATGCAAAAATATTGGAGTGAACGTCTGTCAGGGAGAGACTGTTTTCTCCTTCTGTGAGGAGCTTGGCTTTGGAGTAGATTTGGATTCTTTCCCTTCTATTTTTTTGTTTCTTACTCAATTAAATACATTCCATTTTCCATTGTTTGACTTTGATCTATTTCTCTACTTAATTTTTTGGTTCTGAATTTTGGGTTCTCATCACGTAAAAACAACCTTAAAAAGAAAGGTTGATAAGTGTCCAAAGACTTGGGGAACCCTTTCTTAAAAGCTATAGCTATTAAAGGGTAAGAATCTGGCATTTTAATACCCCACTGAGCATCCCATACTACCTGTGAAACTTGGGCTCTCCACAATGCCTAAATCCCTATCATAGCACTGTCTCTGAGAATTGATGTCTCAGGGTTTTCACTTGTCAACACTTTACTTGGCTTTCTGAGTCACCAATAATCAACTCCGATACCATTTGATATGTATCCAACTGCTTGAGGAATTCTTCCTTAAAAACCAGCTATTAATGGGGAAGAACCTGACCATACCGAGCATTTCATACTACTTGGTGTGGGACTTGGGCCCCCATAATACATAAATTCTTATTAGGAGCAAAAAAGCCATGCAACGTGAATATATATGTAGGTGTAAAACGTTGTATACCATTTATGTTCTTTATTCAGCTTCATACTAACTGGGATTCACAAAATACATGTGTGACATGAATATTAATCCATATTTAATTATTCAATGCTCTATTACCATTATTAAACTTTTTTTGCCACAAGTTTATTATGAAGGAAGAGTGCTTATCCATGACACTTAAAATGATTTCTTGTGTCACTTTTATGGTGTGTGCAGATTGGTAGATCAAAATGGAATGGAAATGTTGGGAACTCAGGTCTTGTTCTCAGAGTTGATACTCCCCTCTGCAGTGTTGGACGTCCTTCTTTCTCCGTTCAGATAAACAGTGGCATTGAATTTTGATGATACCCTTCAAATTTGTGGCACCATCTTTTCTATATTTTTTACATGAGAAGTGTACATAGTTTTGGTTTAGTTCATCCACAACATTATACTCCTAACATCAAAAGCTTGCAGTGTTTATGTGAATAGAAAAATCTAGTCAGATTGGTACATATTTTGGCCATTTTTTATGGTTTGGCTCATCATATGTTGGAGCCCAGCGCCCTTGTTGTTGAATTTCTTGATGGTTTTGCAGGCTTAAAATCTATATTTTTTGTTTATTTATTATCTTCTTCATTAGTATTAGCATTGTGTTGTAAAGATTATTAGTGAAGGACCTTACCTTTGTGAGAGAGCTTTGATTCAATTTATCAAGCAATTTCATTTTAGCAATGAAAAGGAAGAATTAGACATGGATTTTGTTGTCTTTTTTTGTTTTGTTTTGAGGAAATGGATTTTGTTGTCTTGTTGTGAGGGTCTTGTATCTTCAACATCTTATCTAAATTTTTTTGCGATATCCCAAAATCTGAAGTTAGAGATAAATATACTTGGAAGAATTAAAATGATAATTTGCAAAATAAGTGGATGATTAGACGCCCTTTAATTTGTTCAAAAAAGTTAGATAATGCACAACAATATTAGTGTTGTTTTTGGTTTGAGGTTATGTAAATGTTTATTTCTGTTTTGAAGATTTGTAAATAATTTATATAATGTAATACAGAATTTGTCAAATAAATGTAATATTCATAATTTCATGAGCTCGATGGTCACATTTTTTGAACCATTGACGTTTATATTTGTCTCGGTAGTTTTATTTTTTTGAGAGGTTGTCTAGGTAGTTTATCTTTACAAAATGAAAAAATTCTTTATAAAATTATAATTTTCTCTCAATTGGACTTCCGTTAAAATTCTCAAATTTTCCAGATTTCCTCAACCTCGTTAAAATGTTCTTTTTTATAGCATAAGAAAAAGAGTCATTGAGAAAATAGCCGTTGGCACAAAAGAAAAGGTAGAGAAAATAGAGAAACTCTAATATTCTCAAAAAAAGTTGTTAATATTTTCAAAGTAGTTATTATTTGAATGCTTCAAAGCTTGAGTATCCTAAACACTTGGTGGTGAACCTTATTTATAATACTCTTAGGAAGACTCTACATTACAAACTAGAAATATCTAGAAACATTGATTACAAAGAAAAGTCTTGAGACATGGATACTCTAGTTCATATGACTAGAATGATCTAGGAACTTAAAATTTCCCAAGTGCTTAATTTATTTTATTTAGTAGAGTGTCTAGTAGCTTCCTGATTATTCTTTAGTTTTCTAGAGACTTCCATATTATTAGTATTCCAGAGAGTTCCACATTATTCTTTAATATTTTAGAGACTTTCATATTATTCTTCATCATTCACCCCGGGTTGGAAGAGACTCGTCCTCGATTTAAGATTTTCTTCTTCGTCCTCAAGACAAAATTTGTAACCTTATATGAATCATTAATCTTTCTGTTGCCGAGTCCAAAGTAATCCAAGGGAAAAATCCATACTAACAACTTCCCAATGTGGCTTAGGAATTGAACGGGACATACATAACTTTGTTGTATCCTTCATTGGTTCCTTTGTGACCATAAATTCTAGCGACTTGAATTCCACTTTTCCTTCATTGAATTCATTGAGTGGTAGAGGTGTCAAATTGATTTTAATCACATCCTTCACAAAAGTGCAGGAGTTGGCATAACCATCGAATAATGCATGATGATCATATTGCCAAGGCCTCCCAAGATGAATGTGGCAAATATCTATTGGAATAACATCACACCACACATTTTCTTTATAATTGTTGTCAATGGAAAATGAGACAATGGAGTGTTGAGATACTATTACCTCATTATCCTTGTTGAGTCATTGTAGATTGTACGGAAGTGGGTGCTCCTTTGTCGACAACTTTAATTTTTCTACCATATCGTTCAATACAACACTTCCAGAGTTTCCATTATTGATGACATTATCACAAATCTTACCTTGGGATGTGTTGGAAGTGTGGAAGATATTGTGTTTCAGAAATGATTCTTCTTTATCTGTCGTTGTTTGCAATCTTATTTTAACCTCCAAAGGTTCACCATATTCAGTAGGAACATATTCTTCATCATATATTGGTTTGTCCTTTTCCTCCTGTTCAAAAACTTCATGAATGTCATCGGAAATATATTCATCATCATATATTGGATCTCTATTTCCCTCTTCTTGAAACACTTTACGGAAGTCAACACCAACATATTCTTCATCATAAATTGGTTTTCCCATCACATGGCCATACCCTTGACACAAGAAACATTTAGGTATCTTGGTATTTCTCTCTTTTATTGTGTTATGTTGGGGGTTTAAATGAGAAAATAGGTTGATGAGTCAGTAGTTTATGAGAATCAATTTTATTTTTGGTGGAGGAAAGAGGTTGCTATGAAATTTTTTTGGATAATTATTTTTGAGTAAAAATGTCTTATTGATAATGAGAAGGTAAATACTTATGGGTTAGTTTCTGATGCATTTTATCCCACGTCTTGATCTCGCTTTTCCCTTCACAATTATGTTTTCTTTTAAGATTTTCCGCCGTGATGGTTGAGAGAGAGAGAGAGAGAGAGAGAAGAGAGAGAGAGAGAGAGAGAGAGAGAGAGAGAGAGAGAGAGAGAGAGAGAGAGAGAGAGAGAGAGAGAGAGAGGGCTAGTTTGGATTTTGGATGCTGGAAAGTGAAGGGTGGTGCTGCTTAGTTTTAGATAGAGGAGAGAGCTTTTATGAGTTACAGAGAGAATGAGCCATATCAATTATAATCTTCAAAAAACAAGTATAGCTTTTCCAATATTTTTGTGCAATTATTACATATAATTTATTAACCAATCTTATTGATGTTATTATTTGATTCAATATGGATATTTCTCAAATACAAAATGATTGGTGTAAAATAGTAGAAGAACATCAAATTTAAGGATTCATATCACTAAATGAAAGGGGGATGCAACATGGGGGCCTTTCACAGATAGGTGGGCCACATGTTGGATCAGAAAGATGGCAACAACGTGGGAGGCGTCCATGTACATTGTCCACCATAGCACCTGCAATAGCAACAAGAAACAACACCATAAACTTCAAAAACATCTTAAACAAAGTATTCATTATAACCAAGCTTGATTTTAAAATAAAAGCAAGGTGAATATTGTATTGTGAGTGGTATGTTGAAACAATGGTCACTTATTTACAGGAAAAGAGAGAGTACTTTGAATATAATAATTGAAAATATTTGGATGTTAATAATGTGAACGCCTTAATTTTTTTATCAGATTAAGTATTTCTTTCAATATGTTGTCCGTCTCGTAATATCTTATTAATTTATTACTTATTTATAGGAAAAAAGAGAATCCTTTGAATATAATAATTGAAAATATTTGGATGTTAACAATGTGAACGCCTTAATTTTTTATCTGATTAAGTATTTCTTTCAATATGTTGACCGACTTGTAATATCTTATAAATTTATTAGACTCTAATTTTCTAACAATATTTATAAACGATTATGTGTTTTTATTCATTAATTTCATTTTTTTTGGTGGTGTCCACCTGTCCGGGGCTTGAACCCCGAACCTTGCATATATTATGCATTGCCCATGAATTTAGAATTATAAAATATAATATCTTAAGTATTTCTTTAGATCATAAGCCTTATAATATATGTTTACAACACTAAATTAATAAATATAAAAATTAACATAAATAAGAAGAATAACATTATACTTTTTAATTATCAAATACAAAAAATAAATTATTTATCACACATTTATGGTTAAAAATATAAATATGGTATTATAGTTTTAATATATTAGTTTTTTTAAGGGAATTTTAATATATTAGTTATTACTTCTTTTTGAAATATAAAATTGGTTAAGTTATATTATTGAAATATTATTATTTAAGTATGATTGAGGAAGTTATTCCAGAATTGATTACTAATAGAATCAATAATATGTTGACAATGCTTCCTTCTAATGACGAGATTTCAAATGCAGTTTTTTCTTTGAATAAACATAGTGCTCCAGGGCCAGATGGTTTCGGGGCACTATTTTTTCAAAACTGTTGGGAAATAATCAAACATGATGTATGCAAAGCTGTTTTACAGTTTTTCATATTTGGTTGGTTATTGCCTAATTTTAATTCTAATATTATTGCTCTTATTCCTAATACTAACAATGCATTTCATGGTTTCTTTTCTTGCTCAAGGGGTGTCAGACAAGGGGATCCTCTATCCCCTGTACTCTTCTGCCTTGCTGAAGAAGTCTTAAGTAGAAGTATGACAAAGCTAGTTAGGGAAGGAAGGCTAAAGTTGATTCATGGTTCTAGGAATAATCTAGCTCCATCCCACATCCTATATGCAGATGATATCACGATTATTTTGCAAAGGCTCATCATCAAACATTCAGTCTCTAATAGATTTATTCACTGAATATGCTTTGATTTCAGGTCAATATGTGAATCCCCATAAATCATCATTCTATGCAGGCTCAATCTTAAATTCAAGAATCAATCAAATTTCCAACATGACAGGTTTCAACATTGGATCATTACCATTCACATACTTAGGAGTTCCAATCTTCAAAGGCAAGGCTAAAATTGCATATTTTCAACCTATTGTTGACAATATCAAACTTAAGCTTTCAGCTTGGAAAGCATCTCTCCTATCCATTGTAGGAAGAGTTCAATTAGTGAAGAGTGTAATCCATAGTATGCTGCTTCACTGCATTACAATTTACTCTTGGCCAGTTAATTTGATCAAAGATTTAGAAAAATGGATGAGAAAATTCATTTGGAGTGGTGATGTGAATAAAAGAAAACTTGTTATTGTTGCTTGGCACAAAGTTTGTGTTCCTACAAAAGAAGGAGGGCTTGGTATTTGGTCTCTTGCAAAAATTAATGAGGGTGCTAATCTCAAATTATGTTGGGAGATGATTCATAGTAGTTTGCCTTGGGCTCAGTTTCTAAAGAATAGAGTGATGAAGAATCAAAAGCCTGTCAATTATCACATATCATCTTCAGTTTGGAGTGGTATTAAGCACAAATATTCTGAAGTCATTCTCAATTATTAGGTAATGTTAATGATATTAACTTCTGGACAGATAGTTGGTGTGGAGCTCCCTTGGTCACCTCTTTAAACATATCTCCTGGTATTCATCCTTATCTTCAATCTCCAGTCAGTATGTACATTAATAGTTTTGCTTGGAATATCCCTTCAACAACATCAACAACTCTACTCACCTCTCAAATATAGTTTTCTCTTCTCCAAAATATTGGATTCTTGGGTTACATCTCCTGTTATCTTTGAGATAAATTCAAGTTGTTCTGTCACCTCTGATATGATTCATATCAGAGAAGAAAATGTTGTATCCTGTGAAGATATATGCTTATGAGGCGGATAAATTTTAAGGACAGTGACTTCGTAACGCCTCAGGTTATATAAAAGCCTACTATTTTGCAGTCATGATTTCTTGTTTGTTTACTTCACCATTACCGACGTTAAATCACCGCAATTTCAAGAAAGATAAGTTTACTTTGTTATCCCTCTTGTTTATATTTAATTGATGCTTTTATTTATATGATATTATTATTTATAGAGATAATTTATTCCTAATTTTACAACAATATATGGGTAACCACAAATCCCTATTTTCCTTCAAGTCCTTATGTTTTCAATTCTGTATTTATTCTTCCCTTGAACTGATTATTGAGAAATTTCTCATTCATTCCGTTCTTTTAGCTCCTATGCAAGAATAAAAAGGGGAAACGATTATGTTGTTTTTCTTCCTTTCTGCTTGTTATTATTAAATGAAATATGAGATGAATTAGGGTGTGGTGAGGGGCACACTGATTTTTGGAAGAAGAGTGTGATGGTGGTGTGGTTCGGTTCACTCACAATAAAATCAACTTTTATAAAACATTACAAAACCATTTAATTAATTGGTTTACATTTTGATACAAAATGATGAACATTAGCAACATGCTCTTAATATTACTACAATATATTCTCTATATCCTTATATTAGAATGTGCATGCTATAATATAATTGGACAACTCTATATTTATATTCACACAATACATGACATATATACCATTGACTACAAGAATTGCAACAAGAGAAATGATATTTGTACAACCATTTTGGTACAACTTTCTCTTTCATAGTCACATTATGTTTTTATTCTCTCTTCATTGTGTTTGACCAATAAGAAGGGAGAACATCAAAATTGTTTCAAAAGTTATAACAAAAGAGTTGTTCAAATATCATTACTCTTGCAACAAGGCTATCTGGAAAAATCGTTGAGAACCCATAAATGTACAAAATCCACATGAAGTTTATTTTAAAACCTTGTTCAACAATAATCAAAGATGAATGTATTTGTTAGTGTTTGCGTGTTTACCCACCACTACTATTAGACCATTAGAGAAAATATCGTTGCTGCCAAATTTTTAAAGAACCAATTTGATATTTTGCCATTAGTCTCGATGAAATTAATTTTCTATTGTTAATCTCATCTAAATATTGAAATTAAAACCTAAATGTTATAGAAGTATGTACATGACCCCATAGTACGAGGTGATCTAGTGAGGGTGAGGTGTGACGCCAAAATCTCACACTGTTCAACCAATCTCGTGAAGTTGAAAGGTTTAAATTACATTGTTCAACCAATCTCGTGAAGAACTCCATATGCTCATGATCATCACAATTTCACTACATTTTTTAATGTATAAAAAATTCACAATATTTTGAGATCAACAAGATATGTCCACAAAATAATATGAAAAACCCTCCTCCAGTAATTATTTACTTTATCTTATATAATGACTAAAATTTAAATTTGATTTCCT
>Ga0228711_1006988_pt1 | contig 16553 bp, 7 predicted proteins | sample MedpolnodulmetaG_2_FD_177996 | JGI IMG/M metagenome (GOLD analysis project Ga0228711, IMG submission 177996) | Root nodule microbial communities from Medicago polymorpha collected in Santa Monica, California, United States - brown nodules | ecosystem: Host-associated > Plants > Roots > Nodule...
AAAAGCATTAAGAACAATTGAATTGAATAAAAACTAGATTGTCATTCATAATAAATAGAGTTTCACAGCAACATGGATCAATTAGGATTACACAGATTCATCTCGGACCTAATCTCTGAGAGATTTAACTACTCATAATTGATTTTACAAATAGCATAATCAAGTAATTAATTAAAACATACATGAACTGAGTAAAGGATGAAGAAATCGCCCTTCGAACAGTCTTCAGGTCTCAAAATCGCACTTTAGATCTCCAAAAATCGTAACCCTCTCTTCTGGCACTGGCTTCTGTTTAAATAAGAAATCTTTTTTTTCATCGACAATCGCGCCACGCCTGTCTCTAATCGTGTCACGATTTCATAACAACCTGGAGTCCTTCGAGATCCTTCTTTCCAATCGTGACACGCCTCCCGCAATCGTGTCACAATTTTAAGCAATTCAAAAGCTTCCCTCTTTGCCTATAAAATCGCGTCACGGCATAAGCCATCGTGACGCGTTTTGCTGCTCCATGCTCTTGGTTGTTTTTTCGCTTTTCTGCCGCATCTGGACATTCATATTGCTCTGAACTCTATCAAATTTGACGAAATAAGTTCCCAAAATTACGTAATGACAACATGTCATCACCCTACATAGTAGTAATTAATTTCAACTACGAACCTTATATGCAGACGTTATATTGATTTTCTTAACTTCAGCTCACTTTTCAACACACACACATATAGTTTTATCATTCATTAATTTTATTGGTCAAGTATCATAATGGTTAGAAATTCATCTTATAAAGTAAATAAAAGGGAAATCCGAAGTTTAAACCCGACAAATGCATATATAATGTAGCGTCCATACCAAATGATCTATGCTCTCGGGCACAATTATATTCATTCATTTTTTTTTTTTATAATTTTGGCTTTCGTTACATAATCAAAGACGAGAAAAGGAAAAAGAAAATAGAGACCCAAAAAATGGAGATAGACAAGCTAGTATGTGTCATATTCATTACCCTAAATAAATTATTTGCTTAAATGCATTTTGGTACTCTTGTTTTCATTTTTTTTTTAAGTTTTGATACTTGACTTTTAGTGATAGCAAATTTCCAAAGGTAAAAGTATTTCTTCCGTAGGTATAGTCCTAAGTACCTAGAAACTTAACTTTTAGTGAGAGTAAATATGTGTTGATAATCATCCTTTTACCGTAGCTATAACACAAGTACGTATACCTATGAATTTATAAGTTCTGATTATCGAACATTTCGTACGACGAGTAAAATCCATCATTGTAGACTATAGTGACGGCAAAAAATATCCATGGGCATAGCTACTTAAGACAAATGGGACTTTTTGCTAAGAAAATTAGTTACGCGAAAAGTTAAGTTTTTTTTTTTGCAGTGGGGGTGGGGGGGAGTCAAAAGTTAGAAATAATTGAAATAAGGGACCAAGAAGCTGAATTTTAAAATAAGGGTATCAAAAGTTTAAAAAATAAAAATAGAGGTACAAAAATGCATTTATTTTTAAAAATGATGGAATAAAATGGAGTGCATGTTTAGTACTGCAACGAGAAAATTGATTTTGAATGAATTGAATATGTAAAATTGAGTTTGGTTAAAATTGATTTAAATGTAAATTGATTTAATTTTAAATACATTTATGTAAAAGTAGGGGTAAACAATCAATTTGAGTGTAAAAAACAATTTTAAAATGAAAAGTTGAAATTTCTAATTAACTTCAAGTTGAATCAATTATAGAGACAACATCAACTTTACTTTAAAGAAGCTAAACATGTCAATCAATTATACACTTATGAAATCAACTTCAACTTCTTCAAAAGTGAAACGAAATATACACGCAAAATGATAACATCTCTTTTATCCGGAGATGGAGGCAGAAAATAAGGTTTATGAGGACCAAATTTAAGAGTATAATTCAACAAAGACAAAACTAATTTTCAAATACACAACATATACAAGAAATTTAATTATAAGATATATTCAAAATAAATATCGTCAAATAAATACATAAACAACTAACATATACTTATGAGTTTGTGCTCAATGTTATTTCATAAAGATCGATTATCATATCTGAGGTAAAATTATTAACAATCTCATCTTTAATATTAACAATCATATAATAGTATACTAATAAAATTTTAAAAAATAAATAATTAAAGGGGGAAACCATGACCTCGGTTGGTCACCATTTTAGCTCCATCCCTTCTCCTATCTCATGTCATTGTTAATTTATTCTAATTCTAACCAAATTATAATTTCTATTCTATCATAAAATACTCCAAGCATAAATTAAACAAAGCAGGAGGAGGTTTTGTTTTATTGCACTTGGCTTCATTCCATTAAATTTAATTTATTCCCCTTCATTTCATTACATATATACCACCGATCTAACCGTACTCTACAATTAACTTCACATCCATTGACATTAATATTAATTGTGCTTGCAAAGTTAGTAAGCATCCTCACATTCAAACAATAGCATTCACTTCTAGCATCTGTTCTTATTGTCAACTGGGACCATGATTGGCCCTGAACTTCACTTTTGGTCATTATTGTTGCTGCATATATATATATATTCTCTTCTATCTCCACCATCATTTATATCACTGGCCGAGCTAGGAAATTTATAGAGTTTAAACAAAACTTTTATCGCAAAATATGGTGTGTTAAGAACGTTAAAATATGACTTTACATAAAATATTATAAATTTTCGACAAACGACAAATTAATTATGAATTTTTAAAGTGTCAAAAACTCAAAAAACAAAACAACGGAAATCTCGACCTATAAATCAAATTTTGAACTCATTATTTGCAGAAACATCTATAGAAATACATAAAAATGATATGTAAAGTTTCATAGCATTTCGAAGTCGTTTCAATTTATTTTGATTTTTCAACCAAAACGTGCAAAATTGAAATTTTGTTCCGAGTAAGCGTACACTCACAGGTCAAACTTAGTTCCCTAATTTTGCAGGCATGACTAGAACATGATAAGAACCTCCACAATGAAATTTTGTAGTTTTTAAACGAGATACAAATTAATTATAAATTGTTTAAGAAATTCATAATTATGGGGAATAAAAATTCATAATTAATCTGTCCCTGGTCGAAAAAATTAAATTTTTTGTGTAAAGCTATATTTTAACGTGCTAAACATGTATGGAAAAAATCATGAAAAAATTCAATCTCTATGTCACATTGGTAAAAAAAAAGAAGAAGAAACTCGAATTACAATGCTAAAATATATGTTTTTTATTTTACATGGTCAATTTGAACAATTAACCATTCAAAATAAGAGAGATGAACATGTCAATAGTGTGCTAAATAAAATTAGGAGGTAAATGCCCTTTCCGAGACCTCTTTGCGTGTGAGAATTTTCAGATTTTGCCTAATATTTTTAAGTAGGAAAATGGCTATTGGGCTGGACTTCGTACAAAAAAGTAGCAGCTGAGCACGGGCTAGTGCCCAGGTTAGCTTGGGGTGCCACCGCCCCTGATTTATATATTTCTTACGTTTACATTTTTAATTTTATTTCCAACTTCTTTGTGCCAAGTTCCTCTTCCTTCTTTATGAGATCGTTAATCCCTGGCTCCATATAGTATTCTAAAATTTGAAAATATAGTCAAATTCTATTGTTGATCACCTTCATAAGTGGTCCAACTTGGATTAGTATTTAAAATTATCAAAAATTTCAACTACAATCGACAATACTATCCAAAAATAAAACTTAATATGAGCTACTTTTTTATTTCTATTGTTTTAATCAAACTCATTTCAATTATATCAGTATTTCAATCGTAAAAATTAGAAAAACCATTAACATCTACTATCAAAAGACATATTAGATATGCTATATTTGTATTATACTTGTTAAAGTAATTAATGACTTGTACCCAAAAAAAAAAGTAATCAATGACTACGAATGAAAGAGATGGAAGAAAAAGAAGTGATTTGTTAAGTTGAAAAAAGAAAAGGAGTAGCGGAAATGCCGCAAAGCCAGATCAGATTGTACGGACTGGGTCATGCAGTTTTATGGTAGGACATGTTATTATGGGAGGACTGATGTTTGTAAACTCACAAGTGTTCTTAAAGAGAGATTTTGGTTTGGATCAACTATGTACTTCAATTAATAATTAATATCAAATTTGTCTACTATTTGATAATAAAAATAAATATCTAAGAACCACATGCATAGAGATAGAATATATATACTAGAAAAAAAATATACAAGTGTATGTTCGTTGCATTTTTGAAGAGGTAAATTAAGCTCATTCTAGAAAAATAGACATGATTCTATTTTTGTTTTGACTTAGGGTGAAAATGTCATAAATCAATTTGGATATTATTTTTGTGGAGAACTGAATTGAACCGCGTTAAAACCATAAGAATTTTTGATACATCTTATCACCTCGTTTCTTTTTTGTTGACTTCCACTTTTCTATGATATCCGTGAATTCCGCTCAATCATGTTTTCTTATTGGTTAGTATTGGCTTCGCAATCCATTCGTGGAATATTTCTTGCATTATATAGCACTGCTGATCGTAAAAACCTTTACTATATTGCAATCATAATTATGGTTGTTGGTCACAATTTTGGCTGAGATTGAGAGCTTGTAATTAGTTTAAGGCATCAAGAGAATCAACTTGTTTGATTGAAGGCCTAGGTCCCAACCTATAATTTGGAGCCTGTGCTACATGTCTTTGAGGTTGGACACATTGAGTTAGATGTGTGGCCCCAAAATCCAGAGTGTACTGCAATCTTTACAAACACAATATTTTAAAATCTGTAATGAAACCTCTAAAATTTGTTCCCACATCTACATATATAACTTGACTTGACGAAACCAAAAGGGAGAGTGTGGACCAAGATATATTGCAAATGAAAACCAATTATGCCAACAAAGAAACTTGTGAGAGGATGATCCTTGAGAGAATCATGAACCTAACTGAACATACATGTGATATATATCGTCATACTTGTGGGGAAAATCCTATTATTGGTTATTTTGGGTGATGTATGCACGAGCTTCTTCAACATGCTTACTATATGTAGCACAACAAACTTCTTGCAAGATATATGTATGCAAAAATAATAAAGGGGTCCATGCTATTTCCAAATATCTCGAATCCAAATTACTTTTGGATATTTTTTTTAAGTCTCTTGAAATCCTTGGTCAAGTTGATATGATTATGGTGTTTTTGACTTGTCTTCAAGATATAAAATCCTTAAGGCTTTGTTAGGAGTTTGGAGGGGAGGGGAAAGAAGGGTTTTGGGAGAGAGAAACATAGGGGAAAATTGAGAAATCTTTCACATTTTTTGAAAGTGTATTTTTTTAGAGTGATAAATTAATGCTTATGATTAATATATTTTTAATTTTAAGAATATTATAACAACATATATTAAATTTAAAGAATTCATATAAACCCTCCTCCAATACAATTTTTTAGTTCCTCAAATGGAAAGAGTTTTATATTTTGAAGAAAAATAAACCCCCAAAAGCCATCTTTTCCCAATGTCCTATATTTCTTCCACTTACTCCTTCATTTTCTTCAAAACCTCTCCCATTCCCCTCCAAACTCGCATACAAAGCCTAAGAGATCAATTTATGTGGGAAGGAGATAATAAATGAAGTTTAATGAAGATTCACTGTAATAACATTTCAAAGCCTAAGAGATCAATTTATGTGGGAAGGAGATAATAAATGAAGTTTAATGAAGATTCACTGTAATAACATTTCAATTAAAATTCATCAAATGCCCAAATATGCTTATTTTGAATCACACTATAAAAATAAGGGTCATGCTAATTGGTGCCCCGGACACTGGTTAAGCATACTAAAAAAGGAAATTATTACCATAAAAGGAAACTGTTTTTAACTTTTTATAAATTAATTACACAATTTCAATGCATTAACTACTATATAATTTCCTTTTTAGTATGCTTAACTAGTGCTCCGGGGCACCAATTAACATTTCCCTAAAAATAATAATTGTAATTTTCATTGAACGTCACACTAAAACAAGTTTACACATGAGAGAGATAATGCGTGTTATATTTTCTCTAATAAAGGAAAAGAAGATAATAAAAAAAATGAAATATAGTTTCTATCTAGAATGAACTTCTCTCATGTGTAATTTACAGAGAGTAAAATGTGATTTCTCGTCATTCATCAAAAGAGATAAACATATAAGCAATTAGATAAAGTGAATTTCAAGAGTAATAAATCACATTTTACTCTTATGTGTAAATTACACACGAGAGGATCATTTTTAGGCTTCTACTACTCATGCTTCTTACCGTTCACAACAAAATTGGAAGAAGGGATTACATTTTAATTTGGCTCCTGTGCATTAAGGCCATGAATGATTTGATTTTTTAAAATAAGATCCCCAATGCGGGGAAGGGAAGTCATTGTATGTATATAACTAGTGCATAAACTCGTTGGAGTGTACATCCATATGTAAATATGAGCTTGGGTGGGTATATGAGCATATTTTAATTAGAGCTGTCAAAATAAATCTATCTTATTTTGGTCGGTTCCTTGGACCTGTAATTTGGTATAAATTAAGTTGTAAAAAATATGAAAAATCAATCATATCTTTTTGGCCAGCCAAATTAAAAAATGAATCTAGTGGAGTTGGTCCACTGAGCCTCAAGAAGACACATTTTAAATATTAAAAATAATAATTTTTGGGCTTACCTATTTGTTTTTCTTTTATGTCAAAATAAATTGCTCATTTTAGTCTCAACCCACTAATTTTAGACCCTAATTAAGTCTAATTTTAGATATTTTTATCCTTCTTTCTTATACTCGGTGACTGAAATGTGTTTGTGACTTTCTTCGGCATGAATGTAGTTCTAAAATCTAGTATTAATGATGTATGTATGTTATAGTATGGATGGATGTTTTAAATACAACTTTACTAGGTTTATGATAACAATTGATTTGTTTTCTGAATATTTATTTATGTGACATGCATGTATTTTGCATTGATGTTATGTATCCATATAGATTTGATCCATTTATGTGACTATCTCTTTTGACAACTCTAATTTTAATCGTGATTTTATATATATCGTGCTAGCATCAATGGAATGACATAATTTCCATCTAGTTGATTCACATGGTTAGAAAGCACTTCAATTCCTATTGTTTTCAAACAATCTTACTCATAATACCACTCTCACATAAGTAATAATCAGGCCCGGCGAGCCTGGACAGTTGCCTAGGCTCCGACCCAATTTTTTTGTAATTTTTTATGTAAATTTCTCTGAATTTTTTATATAAATCCCTATAAATTGGACAATTTCTTTAAATTTTTTGATTATTTGATTGCAATTTCTTATGTAAACCCCTATAAATGTGTTGCAAATTTTTTTTACCCAAACTTATTTTGGTCATTATTTGGCAATCCCCAACGTTGGAGTTAACTCATGACTAACACAATTTTTTGAGCAATTAGTGTTAGAGGAGAACGTAAACATGTTGTAGTTTAAATTATTTTCTGTAATTTTTAATAGAAAAGTGTTACTTGATGATTTAAAAGTTAAAGAGTTGAGTTTACACCACACTTGAAAGATATATGGAATAAGGAATCTTCTCAATTCATGAGGACCGTGGACCTTCCCTAATTGTGACACTTTAAAATATCAAAATAAAGATTTATAGCCATATACACATTTTAGCCATGTTATTCAATTGTTTAATTTTTTTAAAGAAGCTTAGCAGGGAAATTTATACACATGAAATGTTGAGAAGTGTATAATTACTGGATGGAATAAGCGCCTCAACATATTAAATATCTTTAAGATCATTTACCGCATAAGTTGTACTTACGGGTTACAACACAATTGTTTAATTTTTTAATAATTCGAAATTCTAACATTATATTTTTTATATTTTGTTATTATGATTGAAATCTTTTAATTATAACCATTAACCATAAATTAAACATACACGTGATGATCCACACAATGAGGAAAATGATCTAATCCTCATGATGGCATTAAAATTAGGGTTTGCTAAAGATTAAAATGTGTATCTGGCCACATGTATAACATTTTTTTTTTGAGAGGCCACATGTATAACATTTAGTACAGGACCATATATACAGCTAATTCCACCAATAGGAATAAAGAGAAAGAAATTTTTTCAAAAAATAAAAGAGAGAGAAAGAGAAAGTAAATTGAACCACCAATTACATATGCACTATGGCTTTCAACCAACAAATAGACGGGTTCCTTTCTCTATATATTGCCCAACCTGCCTCTACTGTTTCCACTCAAAATAGATCAAAATCATCTTTTTGTTTTCTCTCTCTCTCTTCTTACCTTTTTTCTCTCCTTTATTTTCCCTTCTTCTTTTGTTAGATCTCAGGCGTTTTGCTATACATAAACACATGTATACTTAATATATTTGTAACGAATTATCCTTATTCATATTTTAATTATATGATTTATTTCAAGTGTATATATATTTTTTATCTTTTTTGTTTTTGTTTTGAAGAAGTGTGTATATATTATCTTTATTTCTTGGAGTACTCTTCCTTGATATAAGGATTTGTGGTATCACTCTAATTTGTTTTAATTCATATATTTAAGTATTTTTTATTTTATTTTTCTCCTTTAATTTTTAATCTTCTCTTCGGGAGGAAGCTGATTGTCACAATTTAGTGTAATCTATAATTGGTTTGAACTGTTGTAATTATTTGTCTGTTCTTCTATCTCGATCTATTCTTGGCACGCCTTATGCTTAAAGTAGTCTTCTTAATAAATTTTTTCCTTTAAAATAAATTATCTTTTTCAGTAGGGAGCTGATTGTCACAATTTAGTGTAATGTATAATTGGTTTTGAACTGTTGTAATCATTCTATTGTCATATCTCGATCTATTCTTGACACACCTTGTGCTTAGAGCAGTCTTGTTAATAATTTTTTTTCCTTAAAAAGATATATTAAATCATCTCTTCCTTCTAGGGTTAAAAAGGCTTTCAAAGTATGGTTAATTTGCCTTTTAAAAAACAAAGTATGATTAACTAACTATAAATCCAGTTTTTTAGGTTTTCTTTGATCTTTAAAGGTTTTGAAAGCATGCCCTTTTGTTGTTCTTTAAGAAGAAGTTGATCCAATTAATTTTATATTTGTTTTCTTTATTTTAAAAAATTGGGGTTTTGGCTTTTTTTGTTGTTGAGTTGAGGCATGATTTGAGTTTAAATGAGTAGATTCCTTTCAAATTATGGTCCTCGTGTGCTAAACTTGTTCTAACCACTTGTAGCACGCCACATCAGCATCTCCTCGTGGGCTTGTCCACATATATAAAATCTCAATTTTCTTTCAACCCTTCTTTCTCTCTATTCTTTTTTCATGTTGGTCTTTCTTTTATTCTTTTATCTTTGGAGAGTGGTCTCTTTGAGTTTTAAGCTATACCCTATAAGACTTTCTAGCCATTATAACCAAGAAAGTTTCAATAATATGATATTGCTAACAATTACATATATGCCTATGGTGGAGAGATTGATCACAGTCGTTGTTTGCAGATGTAGCATCATCAAGATTCATATGTGAATGGTGCAGTGGAACTATTAATCCATTGATCTTTTGAAATGAGAATCTTGATGATGCTGCATCAGCCATATACGACTTTATAAAGTTTATTTATAAGAAAAAAGAAGAACAAAAGAGGAGTGCACAAACATTCAGATACTGTCTGTAAAAGACAGATATGAGATCAGGTGGGTTTCTGCTTTCTTTCAGGTGGGTTTCATGATCTTTTTTTTATTTTTTATTTTTTATAAATTTGATGTGTGAAATTTTTATTCTCATATAAACTGCTCCTATGTACTTGTCTTTCTTTAAAATATTATTTATGCAGTAATTAGATGTTTTGCATTTGCAGACAATATACTAGGTCTGAGTGGAGAGTGGCTGCAGTTATATTGTTAGGTTCTATTTTTTTTGATGAATTTATTGTTAGGTTTTTATGTGTACTGACTTCACAGATCTATGAATATTCTTTTACAACAGAAATACCAACTTGAGTAATAATGGTGTCTTTTTCATTTTCTTAATTATTATATATATGGAAATGTCATCTTATCCAATCTAGGAGGAATAAAACTTATAAAGAGAGGGAAATTAATATTTGAGATTTTTGGTCATTAAGTGGAGTTGATGTTGTCTATATATTGTGCATTTGAATCATCTCCGGCACTCTAGTGTAGAACAAAAGAAGATAGAAATTTCATAAGAGTTGGATAGAGCATTGTTTCAAATTGTTGATCACATCGATGCGGCTGCAATATTGTAGTTTCTCCAACCGCATTAGATCGCAATTGTGGTGCGATTGTAAATCACAGTAAAAATCACATTTTAACGCCGCAACATTTTGGGCACAATGGCGGCATCACACTAGATCAAACCGCAACATTTTGCTCACAAAAATTATTTCAGTCTTTAATTTTATCATAGATTTGAGGGTATTTTAAAAGGATTTCGGATATTCTAAAGTGATGAAGAGTTGATGATGATATAAATGAGATTTTATAGAGGAAATAGGTGATGTGTAAAGTATAAGGTAAGTAGTAAATTACTAAATTTTATTCTAATAAAAAATAATTTCACGCAACAACGAGTGTAATATACGTCATATAACAACCACAATGCCAACAATTAAAGTGGCCTCAAACTAATATGTGATCGCAACCACAATTTAAAATCATGGAATAGATCTCTTGACAAGAGGATAGGTCTATATTTAGATTTTTGTTAATTTGATTAGTATAATTTGTTCAAGCAGGATTCGTAACCATCTCTATTAAAGAATTAGGAGAGAAAAAGAGAAGTTAGTGTGATAGAATTGTATCAATTGTTCTTGGTGTTTATATCATTGGTGGTTTGTGGGAAGATGCATTTGTCTCTTATTTGGCATTAAGCAAAAACGGGTCAAAAAAGTTAATGTGATGAAATAAGTGTTATTTGAAAATTGACGAACAATTTTATTTTCTCTAATTAGGTATCTATATTGTCATGATGCTGGTTGAACAAATTAAGGTATATTCTCTTGGTTATTTGGCAAGGGTAAGGGAGACATTGTATCTAGTATAAATGGTGTGCATACTCTACCTATTGTACTTTAGTATATAGCTTAACTACTATATATATGTCTCTTAATGTTTTCTTACAAAGTGTATTAGGTTGGAGTAACTCTTGTATATTTTTGAAGCAATACTCTTTTCTTTTTCAATGAAACATCCAAATTTTCACATTTTAGTAAAAGTATGTTTTTTTCAAGTAGCATTCATATGTATATTTCATCCTGCTGTTTTTTGGTGCCTAATCATGTATTGGAGATATATCTAGAGAGGGACAAGATACTTATGAGGTGTTAATTAATTACCTTGAGGTGCAGATATTAAAGCCAAATGTTTTCTTGGTTTGAGGAAGGGGTTAGAATTTGAGTTCCCATGACACCAGCTTCATCCTTATTACTAGCTACATTTAATATTAATTATATTTACTGTATCTAGGAATTAATTAAATTAAGAAATTAATTTGAAGTATGGACATTGTTCAAACTTCCAAGTGGTTTGCATATGAGGATCAATGAAAATTGAAGCTTGCTTGGGAATTGAAAATGCAAAATCACGGAGTACATATTGTGTCAGTTTCATATTTGTCAAGGTTTGGCTTTAGCATGCACTGAATCACTCACTCACTAGCACAAGCACAAGCACTCATGGCTGTGGATGTACTCTTGCATCATATTGGTAAGTCATCTCAATTGCAGAGATATTTCAACTCATCAATTATTCACAAATGAAAATAGTTATTTTCATGCAATATTGATGTAAAGAAATCTACTTTGTCAATCGAGTTATTATGAAGAGAAAAAGATAAACAATTATGATTGACGGACACCATTTAAAATAGGTCATGTTAACCGGTGTTTCTAGGACACTAGTTAAGGATATATCAAAAAAGAAAATTATTATTAAAAAATGATTTTTTTTTTTTACTTTTTATAGATTAATTACACAATTTTTAATACAATAACTACTATATAATTTTCTTTTTTAGTATTCTTAACTACTGCCTAGAGACACCAGTTAATATTTCCCTTTAAATAACACATATAACCGTAAAGTCTTGAGTTTCCAAAGAAACTTCACTTCACTTTTTACTTGTGTTGTAGACGAAATGATAAACACCATTTAAAATAACACATATAATTATAAAGTCTTGATTTCGAATTTGAAAGAATGTGTTTAACCCAATAGTATCAACATTGTTAGTTGAACCGAGCTTTAGAGACATATATATCAAAGATTTAATAAAGTAAATGTTTATTTTCTTCTAAATAACAATAGATATTCAAATATCTTGTTCATAATTCATGAAAGTGATGATTCGGTCCTATTTAAGATCTTATATTTAATGGAATAAATGTGTGTTGAGCTGGCATTGCTGTCCAATCTTGGTTCACATATTCTCTCTATGCTACACACACACTCTTCTGTGTGCCCAAAATATATCACTATCTTGCCCTACTTCTTTGTACTACCTACTTATTCTCTTTCTCTTTTATTGGTTCTGTGGGGATCATTCATAAGAACCATTATTATGCATGGGATTCTACTGACATGTAGACAGTTTATTATGGTACTTTGTCTCTATTTTTTTAACTGTAGAGAAAGTTCAGGTGACGGATATTTCTTATGACATTTAATAAATTTATAAGTTTTGCAAAATTTGTTGCAGAAGTCAAATATATACTCTCTTGATTCTATTTATAAGAAAAATTTAAGTCAATAAAAATTTATTTGTTTACTCTAAATTTTAAATCAGACACATCAATTTTTGTTGATCTAGATTTTCTTTTTATAAATAAGACTAGATGAAATATTATATAAAGATTTCTTAAATAAATAAATATTGTTTACATGAACAATAACTTCAATTGGCAAAGGTGTCTCTTGATTTTACCTTTACTGTGTATGAAAGTATCTATACATCAAGAAAAATTTTATCAAGAAAAATTTAAGAATGACATGACAGAATAATCACCCTTGAATTTTATCAAGAAATTGTCCTGAAATTAATGTTAGCCAATAAAATCTCTGTCTGGCCGGAAATCATAGGGTGGTGGGTGTTATGTATTTTTTTTATGAAAGATTAATAAATGAGACTGAAATCTAAGGGTGATTATTGTACCATATCATCCTTAAATCTTTCTTGATAAAATCATTCTTAATATCTAGCATTTTACTAATATATATCTTCAAAGTCTTCAAAGAACTTCATCCAACACTGATATATTTCTGTATGGTTAACTTGCGAACCTCATTAATTTACTTGACCTAAAAAAGACTTGGGTTTAATTTACAATATAATACAGATAGTGATACTATATAAGCTTAATAACAAATTCCCATTTGCGTATATATAAATGTTTGAGTTATATATAAAAAAAATCAATACATACATTTTTTAGGCAAATTCAATGCAAACATAATCAATCATTCATTCTCTGAAAAAAGATATTGAATCATTCAGTCTCAAATAATTTTGTAGTAATAATTAGGTTCAATTCATGTCGTCAATTTTTTTTTTGTCATGTTTGCAAATACAATATTATGTAGGGGTTGTGGTTTGAACCTCAGACTCCCCACTTTTTCACATTTAAAATGTGTGAGCACCTACTACTAGACTACTTGATAAAAATAAATTCTTTTTTCTTCTTTCCCTCTCTAACAAACACAGCTGACCTAGTTTCTTCTCTGAATTCTCCCTTTTATTTTCGTCATTGAGGTTGATTTTGGGTTTTTTTTCTTCATGAATCATCCCTCTTCATCTTTCGATCACTCTTTGAATCTAAATAAGTGGTATTAACGTGGATTTAAATTTTTCTTTTTGTGATTTCGCTGTCTCTGTTCAACATTGTTTTGCTCGTCGTCTTGATGAGACATTTTTTTTATTTTCCATCTTTGTGTAGTGTTCATTTGGTTTAGATTGACAAATCAATTTCAATAAATTACAAACCCACTTGGGTTTGTCTAGTGGTATTGGCTTGGAACTTGGGAGTGTGCTCCTTCTCAATGTCTTAGGTTCGATTCTCTCTGGTGTCAGTTTAGGTGGACTAATTTAGCTTCTTCAAAAAAAAAAATCAATAAATTACATATTCAATCAAATGACTAACTGTCAATGTTGTAGATACGAAGACATGTGTAATCCAATCACTTTGATTGTGTCATATTATTTGTATGCATTTTACCGTTTTATAATATTCTTTTCGGTCTCATTTATAAGAGAAAGTTAACCTTTCAGATTCATTCAATAAATGAGGTATCTAGTTTCTAATATAGACTAGATACGTCATTTATTGAATGAATCTAAAAAGTTAACATTTTCTTGCAAATAAGATCGGAGCAGTGTTAACTTAGATGTTGTGAGTTTGTTTGCATATTCCTTATTTTTTAGTTTTTAGTGATGTTGAATTTTGTTTTGATTCGGATATACTCTACCAATTTAAATAACTGAATACCATTACTTTTAGTATAAAAAAAAAACACTCATGTTTCTAACAAATTAATTATCTTTTGACAATAAAATTTTATGAAAAATGCTAACAATTGTGCTCTTGCTAAAAAGTTTAAACAAAATTTTTTATTTTGTGAATTATCTATTAAGACATTGAAACTTTTAGTGTCCTAAGACACTTGTTAATATGACCTAAAATTTATTTAATAATATTAATTAATGATCAATACTTATTTTTAGAACAACTAGCTAGACAAGATGCTTGCCATTTATACACCAAACCTATATCTTCTATTCTAATTTTCAAAAAGATGCAAAAAGGTGAATTTTCCCTGTTTCCAATATGACTAACACAAGTTGGGGTAACTTTATGCGTCAAGATGAACATAATCACATGCCTCCACACCATGTACTGCATTGCTTCCATCATCCAATGTTTAAATATATACTATTGCTTTCACTCAGTCTGTCTAGAATCTAAACCATTATCAATGATCCATATTTGAAGTAGGATGCTTTATAATGTTTTGTTTGAATGAGTTCTATACTTCCGTACAAAATGTTTCTGATGAGATTCGTGACATGTAGAAATGATGAAGCCTGTTGATTTTTTGTCTAAAGTATAGTTGAAAGAATAATTAATCAATTTAGTCTCTATAGTATATTTTTCTCAAATTCAGTCTCAAAAATATATAAAAATAAGAAGTAGGGTTTAAACTATATGAAATCCATTAATTTATAGTCATAAGAGTTTGTCGATTAAATCATTGTAAAATCTTAATAGGATATTCTAAATTAACAATTTTTATATAATTGAAGTACTACTTATTATATTTATGTACATTATTCACCAAATTGGAGCGATAGTGATACTTTTGTGACTAATTTGATGGTTTTTGTTTTTAGATTATCATGTTATAGATATAAAGTATCCACCACCTTTTAACGGTGATTAATCTTTAGCGAAGAACATGTTAGATTTTTTCATACGTAAAAGTAAGACATTAGAATAAGGAAAATGTTAATTTGTGTCTTTGGAGCGCACAACTTAGTGCATGAGAGACTAGTCTAGTTTCGCAGCTTATGGGATGGCATGCCATGAAATCATCACCGTGAAGTGAACACAAGCGGTCGTGGTCTCATGAACGTAGAACATGTCTGCATAATACTCAAAGCCTCCATCGAATCGGTTTCAACCACACCTTTGGAAGGGGGATTACTCTTCATTAATACAAACAAGTGAACAAACGAATGAGAGAGGAATAATCTTATAAACTATCAATGCCAATTAATTTAGGATCCATCTAATATAAATCTTTCAAAAATATTTTAAAGACAAACTTTTACCATATTTATAGGCACTAAAAACATGTTTAATCCAAAAAATAAATATAAAATTTATTAAAACATGTTTATAATGATATGTTCAAAGTCAAATGAATTTGTGTAGTGGACCAACTACAGTGGCTCGTTTCCTTTCTCTTTTGGTTATTATTATTAGGGGGGGAGGGGATTTTGGTCCCCAAGTATCGTACCTTATGGTCCCTGCGTATGGCTATGCCAATACCGGAGTGGTGTATATGTGGCAGACATGCAACTCAAGGACTATCTAGGGACCCATGCAGATACGATCTCCTTGCAAAAGCAAAATCAAAATATCTATTTGGAATAGTAAAACTTTTTATACTTTAATTTAAGGCTAAATTTTCGATATCTAATTTCATTAGTTTTAGTTTTATGATATGATGTAAATATTTTTGTTTAAGTTTTTTAATGATTAAATTTAATATAATGTTTTTACATGTCATAAATGCAAACTATCATCAACACTAATCTCTATCAGCAAATCATTTGTAACCACAGTCCACACCACATGGCTAAGAAATGGACCACTGTCTTAACATAATTTTTTTTTTTAAGCACTGTCTTAACATAATTAAGTACTTGGTAAAAAAACAAAGATATCTCGAATAGATATTAGTGCGAGATTGCTTTCTACCAATGGAAAAA
>Ga0228711_1006990_pt1 | contig 16549 bp, 17 predicted proteins | sample MedpolnodulmetaG_2_FD_177996 | JGI IMG/M metagenome (GOLD analysis project Ga0228711, IMG submission 177996) | Root nodule microbial communities from Medicago polymorpha collected in Santa Monica, California, United States - brown nodules | ecosystem: Host-associated > Plants > Roots > Nodule...
GGTACGTTTAGTAAACAACGCTAATTAGTTAGCACAACTACTAAACTCGTTATTGGGCTTACTGAAGCCCAATAGTGACTTCTGACTTGCAGAGCACACTAGGAGTTCTATAAATAGAACCCTAGTGGTGAAGTTTTGTTGTTGGACGTTTTTGAAGAAACCCTAGCTCTCTGACACTTCTGATTCTTTGGCTAGCACCGAGTTTTGGAGGAGCACCGTTCGTGTGGACTTGCTAGAGGCTCTGCTGCTTGCTGCTTGCTTTGCTGTGATCGAGATTCCAGTTTCCAGCTTTCAGATTCCACACTTCGAGGTAACAATCAAATCACTGATTCATGTGTTAATTCGTAATGATCCAAGGAAAGAAAATCGAATTTTTATCCGCTGCTTATTCTGAAAACGACTCGATTTTCCTTCAGTGGTGGGGGCGAACCTTTTTAGGGGTTAAGGTGTGGGGAGAGCAGGTGATGTGCGCCTAACTCATCTGCAGTTTGCAGATGACACTTTGACTATAGGTGAAAAGAATTGGTTGAATGTTCGGTATATGCGGGTGGTGTTGCTTTTATTTGAGGAGGTGTCGGGGTTGAAGGTGAACTTTCGCAAAAGTATGCTAATAGGTGTCAACATAACTGATTCTTGGTTGACAGAGGTTGCCTTGGTAATGAATTGTAGAAAAGGGTTGGTCCCGTTTGTGTATTTGGGTTTGCCAATCGGTGGTGATGCTAAGAAGTTTAGTTTTTGGAAACCCATTGTCGACCGTATTGTAGCTCGCCTAACGTCCTAGAGCAATAAGTTTCTATCTTTTGGGGGTCGTCTGATACTTCTGAAGTTTGTCCTGTTCTCTCTTCTGGTTTACTTGCTTTCCTTTTTCCAGGCTCCCGCATGTATAATCTCTTCTATAGAATCTATTTTTAAAAGATATTTTTGGGGGGTCAGTGAGGAATCTAGGAAAATTGCTTGGGTAAATTAGCAATCTATTTGTTTACCAAAGAAGGAAGGAGGGTTAGGGGTTATGAGGTTGGGTGCTTTTAATTTTTCTTTGTTTGGTAAATTATGTTGGAGGATGGTGGAGGATAAGGAGGGTCTCTGGTATCGAGTTTTAAAAGCGAGATACGGTGAGGAGGGGCGGTTGAAGGAGGGTGGGAGTCACAGTTCGTTATCGTGGAGTACAATGTGTGATGTTCGTAGGGGGATTGGTCAGGATGTGGGGAGTTGGTTTGACGATAATTTACGTCGCGTTGTGGGGGACGGAAAAAACACGTTGTTCTAGTACGACACTTGGTTAGGGGAAATTCCTTTGCGAATTAAATTTCCCTGACTCTTCGAGTTGGCCGTGAACAAGGTGTCCACCGTGGAGGAGATGTCGCTTTTAGGGTGGGGAGATGGGGGACGACGTGGGTGTAGAGACATCGCTTGTTGGCTTGGGAGGAAGATAGCGTGAGGGAGTGTTCGGGTTTATTATCTAACATTGTTTTGCAGAAAAATGTTACTGATCAATGGAAGTGGATGCTCGACCCTATTCATGGCTATTCCGTCAGAGGAACGTATTGTTTAATTACTACTTCTGTTGAACCTGTTGATAGGAACCTGGTTGTCAACGTCTGACATCAACAAATTCCGTCAAAGGTGTCGTTGTTTGTTTGGCGCTTTTTGCGCGACAGAATTCCAACCAAGGACAATTTATTGCGTAGGCGTGTTCTTCAGTCAAATGACACAACATGCGTGGTGGGTTGCGGTAACCAGGAAACGGCGGAGCATCTCTTTTTAGGTTGCAGTTTCAGAACAACGGTTTGGTCCCATGTCTGGAACTGGTTGGGCATTTCCTCGGTTCCTGATGGTGTGATTCGAAATCATTTTGTTCAGTTTTCTAATATGGCAGGTATGCCGCGATGCTCTCATTCATTTTTACAAGTTGTTTGGTTTGCATGGGTTTTATGGAAGGAAAGAAATAACCGTGTTTTTCAGAATACAGCTTCAGATCCTTCAGCTATCATCAAGAAAGTTAAACTTAATTCTTTCTTATGGTTGAAATCTAAACGACTATCGTTTAGCTCGTTTTGTTATCATGACTGGTGGAAACAACCACTCTCTTGTATGGGCGTACATTTGTAATTATTTTTGCTTTTCATCAGGTGGTGTTCGCTTTTTGTTGGCACTATTGACTTTTGTAACTGTTGCGGTGTCCTCTTTCGGCACGTCGTGTGCGTGGGATGTTCTGTTATTGATAATATATTTCATTTTAGTTTGTTAATAAAAAAAACGAGCAAGTCAAACTCACAATGTAGGACCCATATTTTATTATCAATCGACTGCATATTAACAAAATCATTTAGTTTATATAAATAAAAAATACAATTTATTTTATTTTAGTATTACTTACCGTACATGACACGTCTATAACTTATCCAGATTCATGTGAATCTGCAACAACTTCGATTGGATCCAAATATTATTATTTTTTGAATAAATTGGATCCAAGTATTTGATTTGCAAAAGAAAATATATTTCCAATTTGATATAGCTAGGCTCATCTGATTATGAATTTTAAAATTTTATCTTCTATTTAATATATGGTTCTGTAACAAAAAAAAAATGGTTCTAGCAAATTGTCAACGAAAAAAGAGAAGATATTTTTGCAGCATCGTGTCAGCAACGGAGATTATGTTCATGAAAAATGCTAATGTCAGCAACGGAGATTATGTTAATGAAAATGCTGATAAATGTTTTATGGATATTTGATAAGAAATTTAAAAAAAAAACTTTATCTTAAAAATGCTGGATTTAATACCTCTAAACTTGAAATTGACTTTTGTTTTACCTTGAATTTATCACTTATTTTTATTTTTAGATAAATGTTTACTTTTCCAATCCTCTATAGTTTTTTTAGGAACGCTATCCATCAATGACTACCAAAAAGAAAGTCGATTGGGATCCCTCTTTGATAGGCAAACAACAAGAATGACGTCGATCTTGCAATTCAACACAACAACTGCTTTCCACCAACCAATAATCGGCCACATTGACATCAACAAGTAAACTTTTATTAAAATTCAATTTCAAGCTTGATATGATTTCAATTAGGATTATATTAGCCTTCAATGTCCTCCTCAAGGTCTCAGGTTCGATTCTTTCTGGTGCAAATTTGAGAGGGTTAGTTTAGCTTCTTAAAAAAAAAAAAAAAATTTCCCCAACTCTTCTTCTCTCTCATAATCAAAGCATCAACAACAAATTGAAGATGTGAAATACGGAAGGGAGATGAGCCACCAACACCATAACCTGAAAAGATACAAACTTTTAGCATCATATTTAACCCTATAGCAGCCGGTAGAAATAAAAAGGGTGAAAGTGGGCCCCCCGCCTGAGGCCCTTGCCCAATCGAAACTCCTTCGTAGGGCAACCATTGACCAAAACCAAAGATGTAGTTGTGCTCCCACATTCCATAATCCATTACTGCCATTTCCACGAAAAAACTCATATTCAACATAATCGCTTCTAAGTAACTCCATTCCACCAAGTCACCCTTCTTACATTTTTTATCATAATCAACTACCTTATTAACAATAATGCCAATGTTGTCTAGAATTTGTCGACCTCAAAAGTCGGCTGAGATTCAGAGATCACACCATCGACTACCTCCTTTAACATGTTAGCCAAGACCTTAACCAACAATTTGTACATGCAACCAACTAAAGAGATAAACGGAAAATCAACTGGATTTAGAAATTTTTCAAAGATGTAAAACTAATTTTGACAAGTTTTAATATTATTGGTCAAATCTTATATGGTTGAGACTTGAGATACATTGTGTGTTTTTATAATTTTCTATAACCCTCACATAATTGGAAAAACAAATGCTATAGTCTCTAGCTATACGATGTGGATACGGTTGGTGTTCAAGGTCACACACTGTTGAGAGTTGGAACAAAGCTATCAAAGAAAAGGTCAAACCCCAAAACATCTTAACCGCAGCTTATGAAGAAATGACACCTATACTATTTTGGGCCATGTATGAAAGTGATATAACTTTCTTTCCTTGTTTTTCTGTGATGTGTCCCTTTCCTGTTTCCATTTTTTGGTGCAAAAGAGCTTTTTCAACAAAATCTCATCACCATTCATTAATCAATTTTATAAAAATAATTCTTTTTATCACAACCTCTCAACATAAATTTTATAAAAGAACAAATATCTCCTTCATCCTACAACTTTACACGGTATGTAGTGGACTAGTGGCCAATTGGCATAACAAAATCATTAGACCTAACACAAGTGGATCAACTATGTAACAATTCCAATTCTACATGTCAAAATTACGTAATTATATGGTTAAAGACTTCCCCTAGATCTCACCCACGCAGCCACAAATGTGACACATGACAAGATCTTGTCCTAGTCATGTTATATATTATAATTAAATTTGTAATTATAGTAATTTAGAAATATAAATATCTAATGATTCTTCTCCAAAGTGTACAAATAATTCAACCCACAACTAACGGAGACATATCACATGACAAGCAACAGCATACCTTGTCTTTCTCTTTTGTATTTTATTGCTAAAATTGTATAGTACAAAGAAATATAAACAAAAAAATGCAATGAAATAAGCAAATACACTTTCCCATAACATAAAATTACACTTTTCAAGAGAATTCATATACTCACTTTACTTGTTTGCGTATAATAATATTATGATTACTATTAACAATGCCCAAAATCATCAATCAATTTGATGCTTCTTCATGCTCAAGCAATATTAATTTTAATTGATAATAACACTTACTAAACCATGACATAGCCTCCTCTTTTTTCCAACAACATTTGGTACCTACCTTGAACTTCTTTGCCTTAATTCACTTTGCTTATTAACCAAAATTACATATTATTCCTTCACTTTTTCACTTTCATTTTACCTTGATGGTTAAGCACACACTTAGTTACCGTGCCTAAACCAATAAGGAATCATTAAATTTGATTTTTTGATTTTGAGTATACTACAAGCAGTAGCCACACTAGCCACTGTGCATCATTCTTTATCAATCCATTCAGCAGCAACCCTTCCTGAACTTCGGCCGCTCAACTTTCCGAACGACACACTAGATAATCCTTTGAAGCTGCTACTACCGCTGTCGTTCAAATTTCGGAGTTTCCTCAATTTGTTTATCTTTGAACAATTGATATCAACACTGTCTTGATCAGTTTCGTCGTGATTTTCAATTTTCATGACAACCATAAGTCTAACTATGTTGCTTCGACAAAATGGACAAACTGGTGGAGTTATAGAAGTAGTTGTCGGGTTCGGTTTGTTGTAGCAACAAAGGGCTAATGTGCATTGTGCACACATTTGGTGACCACAATTCTGAACTTCAATTGTGCATACCTGCTCAAAGCAGATGCAACATAATTCTGACTCACTAACCTGCATAATATCATATTCCACAATGAGAATGCTATTTCTTTTTTGGATCACATTTATAAGCAAATTTTAAACTTGGCCAAATAATCAAATCTCTCAGCCTTTGACTGAAACAAATGATAAATTCAGATAGCATCACAAAAATTCAGTTCAAATTCATTTGGTTTGTATAAGCATAACAAATAAGCCACATTTCAGCATTATGATTAATTCAATTGTAAAACACAAGAATTTGGTGTGTATGTGAGCATGCGGACAGGAGGAGCCAAATTACCTCGGAGATATTGTCATCTACACAATCTGATTGTGATGGAGATGGAAGAGAGTAAAATTTCCCCTTCAATATGTCTTTCTCCCTTTCTCTGTTTGCGTCCATCAAAGCTTGTTCTAACAAGGCTTTGGCTTCCGGATTAAGTTCACTGATGAATTTCAGTGGAGATGGCCAAACAAGAGGCTCAGCAGACGTAGGATTTAACAAGGACGCGCATGATCCATGTCTGTGTTTCATAGCAACCATGTATGGTATACGCCTGCATAAACGCACCAAACAACATGAAGAAAATCTAGGGATATAATAAATGATGAGGGGAAAAATGCTTAATTAAAAAAAAAAATAAAAAAAAAACTTAATAACAGCCAAATCGTAAATAAAGTAAGTTTCTCCTTAAATTTGAGAAGTTACAATAGGAAAATGCCAGATATGAGTATTAAAACAAATGATGGAATTATCATATCAAAGATTTTCCTAAAAGACTTAGAAGTTTGATATTACAATAACTTCAACACATTAACAGAAATAGTCCATATACAAACCAATAAGCCACATAAATGAAGATGAACTATGTTTAGATATGTTAACAAATCCAAAACCAAACCATACCCTGATGAATCACGCTGAATACGATCTGCGCCCCATGCCAACAATTCACGAATACAATCAAGAGACCCCCCTCTAGCAGCAAGATGAAGAGGAGTACTTCCAGGATAGCTGCAAAATTTCAAATAACAATTCTTTAGTACACAAAACAGAAGAATGCATAAGATTCAAGTTATTTCAATTAACCATAGAATTTTGAGAGATCAGTACCCATATCTACCGGTCGAAGCACAAACAAGAGCTCCACTGTCTAATAGAATATGTACACATTCAGGCCGTCTTTGTCGAGATGCCAAATGCAACGGCGTCGCACCCTTTCCATCTCTAACATTCACAAACCGAACAAATCCCCTACAACCAATTCAAAAACATTTAAAAAACCATAACAGCATAGCATCAAAGTCAAAGTCAATCCAGGAAAAAAGAATTATTCTGAAAAAGAAAAAGGACAAACCAAGAAGCAGCCACATGACTAGATTGAGCAGAAGAAAGAATAGCTTTAAGGCAAGAAAAATGGCCATAATAAGCAGCATAGTGTAAACAGGTTCTTCCATTAACCGTATCAAACATCAAAACCTGAAAATTTCATAATTTCCACTAATCAATTTTCCAATTCATCTATCTATGGATTAACAAATGAAACTACCAATGAAATTTTCCAAATTACATTAGCACCAGCTTCAAGTAGCTTCTCCACACATGCAATCCTTCCATGCATTGCAGCCAACATAAGAGGAGTCTGAAAAAAGGGTAAGTAAAAACTAATAAAAAAGGTAGCACTTTTAGCAATAAAAACAAAAACCAATATGCCAAAAAACACAATGCAAAATAAAGAACATAACCAACCATTACCTGTTTTTGTCGATTTAAAACATCTGGATTAACAGATCCATGTAAAAGGCTTGAAAGAATCTGAAACAAAACAAAACAAAACAGAAATGTCACAAACAAAACAAAACAGAATCTTAAACTAAACATAGCAGAAAGTAAGGAAAAAGAATTCACCTCGATCTGGCCATTAGCAGCAGCAATATGAAGAGGTGAAAAACGATCAAAGAGAGTTTTTTGGTGGAAAAGAGAAGGGTCTTGTTGTAACAAAGTTGTGACAATTTGAAGGTTACCTTGTTGGACAGCAGTGAAGAGACCATGATCATTGTTACCTCTGCAACTAAGGCCTTGACCCATGTTGTCGGGGAGAGGTGAAGTGAAGTGGTTGAACTTCACCTCTGGTTTGAATGGATGAGCCACCTAGTTTGGTGAATGATATAATAATAACTTGTATATAAATGAATGAATAAAGTTTGTAATAACTTGTAACTGTGTGTTCTGTGATATAGAAGATATTAATGTTAGTTATAGTGACAGAAAAATGTGAAATGTCTGGAGGGAGAGAGAGAGAGAGATGGTAGCTGACTGTGTCAGTGAATAGTGGTTGCTGTGTCTCAGAAATGACTTGGGGCATCTACTTAGATTCTGCGTTAAGCTTTGCCACGTTAGGCACCCAAATTAGATACTACGTACGTACCCCCTCCTTGATTAATTTGAGTCAAGTTTTTCATCACCAAAAAAAAACTACCCAATTCAGGCTATGCTCTAAAATAATTGACATTTTTTTTACTTAAAATAGATGATATTCATTTACCTAAATTAATAGAGTGCATTTATCTAAATTAATAGAGTAAATTTATCTAAAACTATCATTTCATGGTTTAAAGTGCTTATGAGTTGCAACATATGAACGTTCAACAAACTGACGGGATCGAGCGAAGATTTGGGATTGGTAGGGTCCTCGTTGGATCCAAACTTTCATGTGAATTGCAGTTCATTAACGTCTCATAACCAACGTTCTTAGAAGCTTATGGGGTGTGGGAATTTCGCCTACACACTCTATTTGCAGCAAGGAGGATGAAACTAGACAACCCGTATTTGGCTCATGTTAGTAAGATCTAATCAAATTACTAAAAAAAAAAAAAAAAATTTTTTTCTTAATTGCAGGGAATGTATTTTCAAAAGAGAAATTATATTCGAACATCTATTTTGCAACAACTATTTTGACAATCCAATGTATATAGGTATATTTTTGTAAAAGCAAGAGAAAAAAAGCTTGAAAATACTATGCCAGTATATCATAGGGCTATTTTAACAACTAGTATTTTTAGATTGATGGAAAAGTTGTCACAAAAGTGAAGTCAATATATCATAACTCTTTTCAAAAACCTTGATAAGAAAAACATTGAAGAGATAGAAGCGTGTTGCCACCTTTCTAATTGGAGAAACAAAACTATTTTTGAAGAAGGCTTTCAACATCCAAATGATCATATCCAGGGTGATTCTTCATATGGCAGATGGGATCGATAGACATGGGCATACTCTTTCGATGGGAAGGCAATGGCAACAGAAGATCATTTTTATCAACTAAAAGCATCCTCAAGGAGATTGGATAAAACTTAACTATGAGAAAGCTTGCAAGGTTTCAATGAATGGTGTAGGTCATGGTCTTTATCGAGATTCAGGCACTCCCTGGTTGAAAGGATATACTTAAAGGATTGGAACTGTGATGCCCTTCATGCATAAATGTGGAGAACGTACACATGGCTACAAATTGTTTTTCCTGAATTGTAGTTGAAAGTGATCCCAAGTTTTCGATTGATATGGTTACCGAGGGTTGTAAGCTTAATGGACACACCATACCTTGATCCGGCGGATACAAGATCTTACTACTTGTAACGGTACATAATTTACACATGTTAGCGCAGTCAAATAAAATTTACATATGTTAACTAGAATTTACACATGTAAGCGCAATATCCAAGTTATCATCAAAATCAACACATGATACCAAACTTATTTTTCTGCACAAAAAAATATAGGTTTAATTACAGATTTGGCCCCCTAAGTATCCAAATGTTGTGATTTTGGCCCCCTAAAAAAATAACTACTTTCGAGCCCTCTATGTTTACCCCATTTTGCAGATTTGGCCCCCCAGGCCAATTTCGACCCAGTCAACGCACACATGAATGCCACATGTGTAATTTTTATTTAAAAAATAAATAAAAATGTCACGTGTAAATGCGTTAATTAAAAAATAATAAATATTTTAATTTATTTTTAAATTTTAAAAAAACAAAGATAATTTAAAATTTTAAAAATTAAAAAATAATTAAAATAAAATAAATAAAAAATAAAAAATTACACACATTGCGTCCACGTGTGCGTTGAATGGGTTAAAATTGGCCTGGGGCCAAAAGGGGCTAAACATAAGGGGCTCGAAAGTAGTTATTTTCATTAGGGAGCCAAAATCGCAACATTTGGATACTTAGGGGGCCAAAAATGTAATTAAACTAAAAATATATTATACAAGGAACCACATTTCTCCAACCTCTCCTCCTCCCAAACATGGATCCTTTTACACAACATCCACCCTTCACCCTCAACACCCTACCTAAACTGCACATATTTTCCATTGCCACGTAACGATTATCAACTAACTCAAAAAATCTTATGAACTTATTACATAAAAGTCTCCCCTCCCACCACAGATCAAGCGAAAAGAGATAATTAACCTCATTACCCGCCATTTTCACCAAATTATCATCAAACCAATTACCAACCTCCAACCTTACCCTCTTCTTACACCAAAAATATATTTCCACCATATAGACGCTTTATTACCCTTATACTTCACTCAACCATCCTCCACCCCATAACGCACCCGCAACACCTTAAACCATAACCCCCTGATCCACATCAATCTTCGAATACTAATTACCAACCTTACCCTCTTCTTATACCAAAAATATATTTCCACCATATAGACACTTTATTACCCTTATACTTCACTCAACCATCCTCCACCCCATGACGCATCCCCAACACCTTAAACCATAACCCCCTTAATTCACATGCATCTTCAAATACCATTTACCTAAAAGAAAAATATTATAATTCCAGAATATGTGCACTCTTAAACTACCACTTTCCTGATGAAGACACGTCTTATTCCACTTTTTCAACCGATGCACTTTCCTCATGTCCTCCCCCAAATAAAAATATTTAAAGAGACATTCAATAGAAGTGATTATTCTTACGGAAGATTTGAAGGACAAATAAGTAGTGGGTAATTAGGACAATACAAATTTCAGAACAACCACTTGACCACCCGACGAAAGATTCCTACCCTTCCACCGATACAACTTCTTCTTAATATGATCAAGCAAATGATATCAAAAACATAATATGCAAGAGTTGCCTTTTATAGGAAGGCCGAGATAAAGAAATAGAATATGACCAATTTTATAATTAAGAACAACACACACTTCCATCATGCAAGAATCCATCACATTCACCTCGTTAACAAACTTTTATGAAAATTCACTTTTGATCCAAAATTCCTTTCAACAAAAATGAGATTAGCTTTAAACGCCCTTATATTATCCCAACTCTTCTCACCCAAAGTCAATATATAATCAACAAATTGCAAATTCAGAAATATACATATGATCTTAAGAGTTGACCTTATACCCAACAAACAAACTGACATCTACTAAAGCATTTAACATAAAATTCAATCTTTTACCACAAATTAAAAACAAAAAAGAAGAAAGTGGACCGTCTTGTCTCAACTCCCTCCTCAATTTAAACTCATCACTCAGACAACCATTGACTAAGATCGAAATTGATGTTGAGCTTATACTCTCTAAAATCCACATGTTGTTAGGGAGTCTGGGGAGCTCTGGGAGTGGCAATAGGCCAGTATATGGGTCTCATCATTTATATATCCAACAATTCATCCATTCCTAGTCGACGTGGGACATAATCTCTCACACTTGAAACTCAACAATCCACACTAGGATCTCACTACCACTACCAGTTGTTGGGGAGTCCAGGGAGCTCTGGGAGTGGCAATAGGCCAAACGTCCAGGACCATAAGAGACGTAGACACCACATCTCCACCTAAAACCTTAAGGCATTAGGTATATGGGTCTCATCTTTTATATATCCAACATTTCATCCATTCCTAATCGATGTGGAACATAATCTCTCACACTTGAAACCCAACACCACGTAACTGGAAAAATCATTTTGGCCTTCACTGCATCCAGATGCTCCCACTCAACTGAATCGTATACTTTCTAAAAATCCACTTTACACAAAATGAGTTATTTCTTCAACTTTCTCGCCTCATCTACAATCACATTAGCAAAAAAACATGCCGTCTAAAAAAAATAACACTACCGACAATTATCTTTAATCTATTGGCCAAAACCTTAACCAACAAAATTGATCTAAATCGAAACAATCTCTAAGGGTTGTCAACTTTTAGAATTAGAGCCATAAAAATACATACCTTTTTTTACAGACTTTTCGTTTTTATGGAATTCAAGCAAAAAAACGTATAACAACATCTTTGATTTCTTACTGAAAGTCTTTAAGAAAAGTCTTTAAAAAGTGCATTAAAATACACGTTAAATTTAATAATACTTATACTTAGATTGTATGCAGTTGATTTTAGTGAGAATACCTTAAGATCATTGACATTTGAATTGACCTGAATAGTTACGTACCTTAAGACCATTCAAAAATATAGATAACGTCAATGGTCTATTGGTCTACTACATTCCTTCTTTTCTTGTTGGATGACTTGTACTTTGAATAACGTTTCCGTATTTTGTTTACTGACTGAGTCATTACATCTGAAGAGGACGTTGACAATATCTTTATACGATTGAGGATGTTGAGTCTTACACCTGTCCACTATACTCGTCCCTCGTATACTTTCAAAATGTAGAAATACAAGGTGATTTCAATTTCAATATCAATATCAATATGACCTACAAAGAAAACTCAGAGAATGAGTAATCTAAATATTTTCATCTACATTTGTATCAAAGTACTTTTAACCATGACCAGCTACATTGAAGAATTGTAGGCCATTTATCCAATAACGAATAAGAATTCACCTGAGTAAATTCGTAAGCGGTACCGACAAATTAATATATAGAGCATATATATTTAATATAAATTATTTTGTTTTGTTTATAAGAGGGTTGAGATATCTTTCAAATGGTAAACTGCATGAATTGAATCTGGTTCTTTTTTTTTAGGGAGAGTCATGTTGTTGAATCTTTCTAACACCAAGTTGGTAATAAAATAGTACGAATTCATTCAATAAGAAAAAAAAATAACACACCAATTTAATTTATTGTAAAGTCAATGGACTATAGTTGCACGGGAAAATGACGCTCTAACACTTTTTTTTTTTTTTTAAGGGAACACTATCAGATGTTGTATGGAAAGAAGAAGAAAACTTTAAAATGTGGGAATGTTTGAGAGACTGTCTTTGATTTGTGTGAATTGTGATTGTTTCATTTTATGGTCGGGTTTGATAATCTTGAATTTTTTTTAAAACAGAATATTGTTTTTTATTTACAAGTGAAACAAAATATTATTGGTAAACCAAAATTCAGGTGGCCAAGTATTATAGGACTACCTTTCAACCTAAAAAAAAAAAAACTGTTGTAGGAGTAATCAATTCCATGGTGAAATATATGTGGTGGTAACAGGGTGGCCGCAAAAGCAAACCCTTAGGACTCAAAAAATTATTTAATGAAAATCTATCATATATTCTATTTTCAAAACTAGAATTGATAAAAAAAAATCAAATCTAGATTAAATGTATTTTTATTTTTTTGGAAATTTGGTATCTAGTCTAAAGATCGATTAGTTTGAAAGGTTCAATTCAACCGTCCACTTGCAGTGAAACCCATTTAAAGCCAGAGCATAGCTTGATGTGGACTTGGTCCATCAAAATTGGTATCAGGGGGATCGAACGTGAGAATTTGAGAGGATCACACTTCAAGGTCCCAAGTCAATATATCTAGGTCAAACCAAATGGGTTAAGATTAATTGTATTGACTTAATTATCGATTAAAAATAAAATTATACAAAATCGATTGGATTAATTTAATAAATATTTTTGTATTGTAAAAGATATGAAAAATAAAATTTACTAAAATTCTATAACTTTAAAAAAGAACCTACTTTATATAATGAAAATTTAGGGTGAGTGAGGGGTCCCCCGTTCAAGGTAAGGAAGAATTCAGATTCAAAAAATATTTATAAAGATATTTATATTTACATCCTTTTAAAAGTTCTACTCCATAAGCTTGAACTCGGCATCTCATAATCCTAAGTTTGTATTTTTACAACTTGATCAAACTCTTGTAGTTCGAAGTTGATTTTCTTTGATTTGGAATGATGATAAGTCTTCCCAGGAAAATACCCACGAGTGCCCTAAGAGGACAATTTAAGGAAACAAATGTATTAATATTCTCTTGAAAAATATGTATTCAACTTTTTAAAAAGTTTAAAAATTGTTATTTCTAATAAAAGAAATCCATTTTTAGCGTCCTAATTAACTAGTGTTCTTAGAACATTTGTTAACATACTCAAGCGGTTTATCATGACTCATTTTTCATAAAAATCGGAGGGCTAACACCCAAAAAGAACACTTGGTAGCATAACTCATTAATAAATCTTATTGCAATATATTGAGTGACAAATAATGATATGACTTATTATACAAGTTGTATTTTTTTGTATTTTAGCCTCTTCAAAAAAAAAGTTGTATTTTTTTGTTAACGTTTCGATTCTCATGAAAAAGCCCCTAATAAACCAAGTTCATTTGAAAGATAAGTAAAGTCTAACAATAAATTGTTAAATTTCGAATTTGAACACAAATTCTCCCAAACAATTGGTTTTCTATGAAATTTATTATCTATTTGAGTTCAATTGTTTGATTAATTGCGTTTCTTTCAATTGAAATATTAAATATTTTACATTAATAATTCTTAAAATAATAATTATATTTAATCCACGGTGACCCATTTGTCTATTTTTTTTGGCTAATAATAAATCATTTGTCTACATGTTTGATGATTTAAACTGACCAAGGTTTTAATTTTTTTGTTGTTGTAGAGTATGCCGACATAACTCAAACAACAACCAATAACAAGACACAAAATATCATATGATGATTTTACTAGGGTTGTTTGCGGTCTGGTTTGGATCGGTTTTGAGGTAAAAAAATCAATCGATCCAAAATAAAAATCACGTACGGTTCGGTTCGGTTTGGATGATTATGTTAAAAAAATCTGAATTGATCCGATCCAAATATATGTGGTTTAATTTGGATCGGTTTTTGGATATCCAAAATGTAACATGTAATTTTTCTTTTAATATTAATATTAGTCATACACAATAAAATAATAGGTTTGATACAAAATATGACACAAATTTATTTAAAAAGTTAACATTACACAATGAAAATGATTGATTATAATTGAAATAAATGAAGTAGTAATAACATAGATTAAATTAATGCAATATATAAGATTAAATACCAATAAGCAATATATTAGTGCAATATATAATACTAATAAAATAATAAATAAGTATAAAAATTTACTTCTGCGGTTTGGTTTTGTTCGGTTCGGTTTTGAAAAGGCAAACCGAAATCCGATCTAATCATAGCGGTTTTTCCAAAACAACATTCAAACACATCCAAACATATTCAGTTTTTGCGGTTTTTGATTTTTTTAGATCGGTTTGCGGTTTTATTTTGGATTGGTTTGGATTTGAACACCCCTAGATTTTACATTTCAAATCCTCCATAAATTCCCAAAGTGGACGTTCCCTAAAAAAAAAAATCCCAAAGTGGACGCAACTAAACGATTAACCACCAGCCTTAAAAAAAATTTTAAAAGGAAAACCACTAGCCTTAATTATTAATTAACTACAAAACTCACAATCGTAGATAAGATATTTGAAACCCCCCAAAAAAAAACACCTTTAAGGGGCCATAATATAATAATATAGTAGTCAACAACAGTGACCATTCCTTTCAAAAAAACAGTGACCATTCCTTTCATGAACAAGCAAATCTCATGGAAACCGAAATATGCATGAGTCATGAGTTGCTTGTTGTAGAAACCATCAAGTTTATATTTAATTATTTATTTACATTTGCCAATTTTTTTATCAGGTGATTAAGTGGCTAAGATAACATAATATAAGTATGAAGAACTAGAGAATTCAAAGTTCAAACCACACCTCCATGTATATTAATGTTCATAGTGCTACCAATCGAGCTACATTTTTTAAGTCTAGTTAGATAAATAAATATAGATATAGGTATACAATAATAATTGCTTAAATGTATGGATGGGTCATACGACACAGGCTCACAATGTTTTTATTTTAAGGGAAAGGAACGTTTTTCATTTTTGTGTAGTTGCAAACGTAAAGTATGGAAGACGCAGAGCACTTATTCTTCTCTTGTGATTATTTTGGTAAACTGTGGTATGATATTTTTCACCGGCTTAGGTTCCACATTGTGTTTCCTGAAATGTGTCAGATCATTTGTATCAATTTGGCACCTTAGGCGGATTTTTCAAAAGCAACCACTCAACGTTTAATCTCATATGACTTTCTTGTGTGTAGGTGATTTGGATAGAAAGAAACACTCGGGTCTTTCATCAAAAAGAGGCCTCGTTCCATCAATTACTAGATAAAATTAAACTTCAATCATATTGGTGATTGAAAGCGAACCGTCCTAACTTTGTTTTTTCCTACCATTTGTGCTGGTTGAACCCTTTACCTTGTCTAGGTATTTATCTGTAATGGGGTGGTTTTGTTATTTGATCTTTTCATTTTGTTACCCTTTATTTTGAGGTTGTAATTTGATACTCTTTCAGCTGGGGTTTTTGCACTTCTTGTGCTGAAATTTTCAAGTTTCAGTAATGTATTTCATTTTAACTTCTAAAAAAAAACGTAAAGTAAATCAAAAGCCATGCATATAATTTTTTAAAAATATGCGTGATTTTTTTTTTTGGAGGAAAATATGCGTGATATATATAGCATTATTTATTCTGTAAAACAAGTAGTATTATTATTAATTATTTATTTGTGGGATAGTTGAGCACGGGAAAGGATTGTCTCCCGTGAATTCTCCTCCAGTTTTCTCCTGTGAGTTAATCCCAACCATTTATTTTTTTAATAACAAATCAATGGCCATTAATTAAAAGAATTAAATCATATGGTTTTGTCTTTTTCTTTTCATTCCTTCCTCACGTAAGATCATCTTCCTCACTCACAACTCTCACAAACCAAGCTCAACCCATCAGGTTCCAATTGTTGTGTGGTGTTTCATCCCATAAATTAAACGAAAACTATCAGTTCCAATAGAAATAGAAATGTATATA
>Ga0228711_1006992_pt1 | contig 16544 bp, 10 predicted proteins | sample MedpolnodulmetaG_2_FD_177996 | JGI IMG/M metagenome (GOLD analysis project Ga0228711, IMG submission 177996) | Root nodule microbial communities from Medicago polymorpha collected in Santa Monica, California, United States - brown nodules | ecosystem: Host-associated > Plants > Roots > Nodule...
GAAAGTCATTAAAATCCTACAAAATCTTTTAAAATCTTTGAGACTTTTTTAAGCAAAAATTGTCCTTTAAAATCCTAATCCAATACACCCCCCTAAGTCATTGAATCGAAATGCTAGAATTTCATGCCACATAATAATATTGTTGAATTGATTCTGTCTTCCACACCATATCACCAATACAAAATAATCTGAATCTGAATTGTTGGATGCATTTTTTGAAAATAGAACATTCAACAAAAAAAAAAAAATTATTTAATGGATTTGAAATCATGAGTAATTAGAGAGAGAAACCTGTAGAACAAATTAGAAAATAAAAATCACAATAAGATATGGTACAAGATAGTCTTAAGTAAACAAATATCAGCCTTTGGATCAAATAAAATCAAAGGATGTGATTTGGTGTTAACGAATTCGTTGACACCTGGTATCAATGGATCCTGACTCATATATATATATATATGGTTTTTTTTTTGCTTTATCATTTAAGAAGTGTAACAAATTAGATGAGTATATTTATACTTGCTTTTTCATTATCCCAATTATACCCTTAAACATTTTTTTCTTTAATAAAGATTGTTGTTAGTGTCATTAAAAAAAAGAATTTAGATTATATTTTTTGATTATATTGTTGGTGTCATTGAAATAGATAATCATGATTAGTTTGCTTTGTTATAACTTAAAAGCAACAATCATTTATATTTTTAGTTTTAATCAAAATCAAAATTTCATAAAAAAAAACATCGTTCATAATTTTCTAACGTTAGCGCAATAAAAAGAGCAGGCCCGTCTTTTCGCTAGTAATTTCATAAAAAAAACACCATTAATAATTTTCAAATGTTAACGCAATAAAAAGAGCGGCGTGCACGTCTTTTCTCTAGTATAAAGAAAATAACCTCCTTTCAGCTCTTTTGGACTAGCTTTTTCTCTTTTTAAAAATGTTACTAATTTTTAATACAAATAACACATGTAACAAATAGATAAGGATAAATTAAAATATTAAAAAAAATATAACAAACACGATATGAATATATATATATATATATATATATATATATGTCTGTTTTATTTTTCTTTATCATTTAAAAAATGTAACAAATTAGATTTTTTTGAAGGAATGTAACAAACTAGATGAGTATATTTATATTTACTTTTTCATTATCCCAATTATACCTTTATACAACAATTTCTATAATAATCCCTAAAAAAAACAATTTCTATAATAAAGATTGTTTTTGGTGTCATTTAAAAAAATTAGATTATATTTTTTTTGTTATATTGTTAGTGTCGTTGAAATATATAATCATTGTTAGTTTAGTTTGTTATAACCTGAAAGAAAGAAACAAACATTTATATTTTTAGTTTTAACCGAAATAAACAAACAACAGAAATAAATAAAGTGCAGTCAAGAAGAACATAAGATATTGATAGCCTAGTTTGGTGCAGCGTCACCCACTCTGGAAAGCATCCACTCAATAAAGGAATTTCACTATCGATAGTATTAGTTCTTAATCTTATTTGAACAAACTGTGTTCATTGCCTCTTCACCTAATATTATATGTGTATTTCTATATTGGAATCCCCCTAAATATGAGAAACCCCTCTTACGTAAAGTAGCTTGAGACGCACGATAAACACCTTCTAAAAACACACTGTATTTTAACCGACATAAAACGGGTCTTCCAGAAACACCAAGTAACTTGGAGCACAAGAGAACAAACATCACATCTAGAAATATGCAATAAATATGATACACAACCTTGAGTCATGACGTCGTACTACATGCTGGAATATCTTGCACCGCATCTTGCCTAAATGTATTATTTTAACAAAATGAAGTCAATCAACATTTAAAAACACAACACATCCATTCATATATGTCAATGACCAAGGACGTGAATAAGTCCGACCGGTTGACATGAGTCTAGGTAAATAATAATTTTATGACTATTATTATTATATTAAAATTTATGCTTTAAATAAAATTTGATAATCGTTAACTTTTGATTAATTTAAGTTTTTTAGTTTACATTAATTTTCATATATTTGAATGTATTACTATAAATAAAAAATAACATAAGATATTACATGTCAAATTCTTTAAATTTGTGTTAAATATTAGAATTTGACCTATAAGTCCTTATCTTGTTTTTGTTTTGATAAAAGCACTAAATTAATAAAAGAAATGAGAGACTTGAATCGAGTACAACAAAATTACAAGTAGGTGATTCTAAAATCTAGCAAATTAGAGTAATATCTGGAAAACAAAGTGCCTAAAAATAAAGGAGAGTCATTCTACCATTGAGATGTAAAGCGACGTAATCCAAGATCATTCTTCACCAAAGCGCCAGCCACTTGATTCCCATCCCTAAGAATAGGAGTACATGTAGCGTTTGTTTGATTAGCCAATTTTTTACAATTGCTCTAACGGGTGTGGACAATCCACGAGACCTTACCATTTTCGTGGAAGGCCCTAACCAACAACAAGGAATCACTCTCTAACCTGAAAATAGTATGTTGTAGGGCTGGACAAACTAATCCGACCCGCCCGGAACCATCTGACCCGCGAGAAAATAAAGGGAAACGGGCGGGGCAAAACCAGGTTCGCGGGTTGGGCAGTTGGATAAACCGGTTTGTATTGGTTAGTAGTGGACGGCAGTGGGAGGTGTGGACAACACCGCTAGCAACCGAACCCGACTCGCACACACATACTTACACTCTTAACCCCATTAGTCTCACTCACACCCTTAAGCCCAAATGATTTCAACCCAACACAAACCACATACACACGTACTACTCTCCCAAACCCTATTTTCTTGTTCAGAATCTTTCTGCGCCGTTTCACACTCTTAAGCTCATGCTCATTGTTCATCACAGTTCATCATCTTCATCATTTGATACATCATCATCAGACTACATCATCATCTTCATTGATATATGATAATCTTTCTTTCTCGTCTCTTTTGAAATCTGGGTTTATTTTTTGATGCATAATGTTTCTTTTCCTCTCTGTTAAATCTCTGTTGAATATGAGTTTTATCTCTTCTCCTCTCTGTTAAATCTATGTTGAATCTGGATTTTGGATGGATTATTTTCTTCTCCTCCGTTAAACCTTTTTAAACCCGACGTAACCCACCCGCTCGACTGTTTAAACTGACAACCCGCCACTGCCTTAACTGAAGCCTCTCAATGGACGGCGAGAGATTGTAGATCTGAAACCGTCGGTCTGGCCGGTTATGGATTTTGGGACCGAACCCCGACCGGAATCGGCCGCTGTCCAGCCCTAGTATGTTGTAATAACACTGTATTTTCTATAGCAATCATAACTGCACAGAGTCTGTAACAAACACCGACATGACTTAAGTTCTGCACAAATCTCCTAAGGAAGGAGCCACAATGGTCCTTGAAAACTCCTCCTATTGACCCTAAAGAGGAGAGGAGGACCTATAACAAAACTCGTCCACATTCATTTTAGTTCACCCTCTTATTAGTTCATTAATCTATTTATACATATATCAAAGGGTAGTGGTAATTTGTGCCCTTAGGACACATGTTAAGAAATCCAAAAGAAGAAATATTCTCTAAAATTTTGTGCATTTAATTCATTAAAAAGTTAAAATTAAATGTAATGAACGCATTTCAATAAACTATTTCTATATTTGATGCATTAACTTATGCCTTAAGGGCACAAGTTAACATTTCCCTATATCAAATTATTTATTTAAATATGATAATCTAAAATAAGATTATAAATTGGCTAACATATTGTATCAGACTTTCCAAAAACATTAAAAAATAATCTATGATAGGCTAAAAAAACTCGTGCCTCAGTATCTGCGGATAAAATTTGCTACATGTATTAAACCTTACAAAATTTAGCCCAAACCCAACTTATTCTTCCCATGTACTACTATATATTTATAGAAGATTGCTTTTTTGACATTCATTGTGTCTTAGTAACACAAGTAAATGATTAAAAAACACAGCGCAGTTAATTGCCGCTGGAAGTATTTTATTCTTTTATTTGTGTTTTTAGGAAGTATTCAAAGTCGGAAAAACAATTGTCATATTTATATTTGACCATTGACCACCGCAATTACTTGACTAAAATTTCCGCACCGTCAAAACAACGTTATTTTTTTACTGTAAGAACATTCTAGGACCACTATGGAAACGAACACTTCGACGCCGTTGTCGACGCTACCTGAATCAGGTGCAATGACTGCGACCGGAAACGCAGTATCGCCGTCGCTAGTCAATTTATACAGAATCACCAAAGTTCTGGAGCGTTTGGCTACACACTTTGTACCTGGCAATCGTAGCGATGCTTTCGAATTTTTTAACCTATGTCTCTCCCTCTCCAGGTATTTTTCACTCTTCACTTTTATTTTTTTAAGTTTTGAATGTGCTTGTGTTTTAGTTTAGGGTTACGTAGGTGACGTTGCATTCAAGTTTCTATGCACCGAAAATTTCAACCCACTGTTTTGTCACTATACGATTTAGCACTAAATTTGAACCTTTATTGTAATGAGTCAAAATTACCAGAGAGACTAATTTGTCGCCGGTATGAAAATAATGTGGGTACTATTTTTAGGTAGAGGCTCAGTTGGGCCGCCAAAAAAATTAGATTTTTGGTCTAACTTTTACCATCAAGGTAACAATGCCAAATTAGGTTTTTTACTATTTAAGTTTGTGTGAAATCACTATGTGTGTATTTTTTTTTATTAATTAACTGCTAACATACATGTGTTTACGCTCGTCGATGTGCATTTGTTAATGGATTTACTTTGATTGATATACAGAGGGATTGATTATGCACTTGCAAACGGGGAAGTTCCGCTGAAAGCTAATGAATTACCTATTTTGATGAAACAGGTAGTTTTCTCCACACAATGTGGATTCCTTTTTATTGCTTTTCCTTTTTTTTAGGGAACGGGGTGAGGAAGAAGTTTTGTCATATTTATTTTATTACTTTCTATGTCAATAGGTTTATGGCATTTACTTTTCCTCTTCGACACAAATGTATCAAAGAAAGACCGATGAACATTCACAAGCAGCTGTGATGGTTTTGATGATCTCTGTGAAGGTAAGTTTGTTTCTTGGCGTTGATGAATTTCCATTAGCTATGTCTTATGAAAGGTTGCTATCTTTTTTATTAAAAAAAAAAAAAAAAAGCCTACTGGCAGTCTGTCACTGTTGACTAAGGATGACTTGGCAATTAATTTTCATAAAACATAACCCACCAAGAGAACTCTTGCACTGTGCCAAGAATGATTTTGGAGCATTTGTTTAAGTTATTGATTTCATGAAATTTTTCCAAATCTGATTGCTTTTTAAGTCTTGAATGAATTTCACTTCGTCATATCATAAATTAAATTTGTGTTATACCACTTAGCCATATGGTGATATCTTGAGATATATACGAGATTTGTTTTATATATTTATTACGTAGTTTGTCTAGAATCTGGAGTTATGTTTCACAACATTCTTAAGACGTGAATTTACTACTGACACTGTTTGTTATTATAGAATGCCTGTGAAATTGGATGGTTCCAGGAGAATGATTCCAAAGAACTTTTAAATATTGCTGACAAGGTTTGCTTATATGTTGCTTATTATCATTATCATCATCATTACTATTTTTTCTATGTGCCATTTTGTCACAATCATCTTTCAAAATGTAGATAGGAAAAAACTACTGCACGCTGGGAAATGCAATTGCCGAACCTAATTCTTGCCATCCTGCAGTATTAACTATAATGCAAAGGTAGGGATCCTTGAAACTTCCTCTAGACATCTTCTACATCTTTTATCTTATTTTTGAATTGAACAATAATATTTTGCTATGTGTTTTTCTGTAACTTGCAACTATTACTGATGTCAAGTACATGAAACTAGGATAAACCAAAAGACTACAAGAAAAAATGTGTTGTTTTTATGTAGCTTGCAACTATTACTGATTGCTTTTATCTCTCACTATTTCTGATATGCAACAGTAATTAGTTGTCTATACGCTGACTGCCTTGCAGGTACTATCCTAATATGGAATTGGGTCCAATAATCGTGTCAATCGAAGCCAAGGTGGTTCTTTTAGATAGTCAAATTGCGATTGTCAAATCTAGTCATATTTCACATCGAGAACATATTTAATATCGTTTGACCTTCATTGCAGCCTGGTTATGGAGCTTCTGCTGTTGACTTCCATATCACAAAGAATAATGTTCATTCAGATAAAAAAATTGTAAGAATTCCCTGGATTGATTTGTTTTGTTAAACTTTGTACATGTGACGAACTCCTAACTTAGGGCCCTGTTTGTTATAGTTTTAAAAAAAGTGACTTTTGCTTTATATTTCTAGAAATGATTTTTATGAAAACTTCAAAAATAGTAGAAATCACATAATTTTTCAAAAAGATAGAGATCCCACATCAATCACATAAACGACAAATGTAGTCCTTGTCACCATGAGCTAGCATTTGTGGCTGAGTTTTCCTTATTGCAAATTATAAGAAAAAACTAGAATAAAAGAAAAATATGAATATTATTCGATGATTTGAATGTTCAAAACTAATACCATTTTATAGATATTTTTGGTAACCATGTTATAGGCATGAAGTGCCTATTGATTTGCCAATGATTTATCTTGATCGGAGAACCTGGTTGGCCACCTTTAATGGAGATTCCCCTCTCAACCACAATTTTTCAATCCACAAGGCTTGAACCCAAAACTTTGCTTAAAGGATGTTAGTCGAGTTCTACTTGGACCAAACATCATGTTAGTACACCAATATATAGACATACTTGTAGATGCTAACTAACGAAAAAAATCTTGTCCTAATTATTACAGGCTGTCATCGTGACATTTATAGAAAACATTGTTAAATAGCGACTACAGAGCTATAGTATAGTGGAATATGAACAAATTGTTTGCTATCTGGAATACATATTTATTTAGTTCAAAAGGTTGTCAAATAGTGGCGCTATAGCATTGTTGCGTAGCGAAATTTGAATAAATCACAATTTTTCGCAATCCGCAATTGACAACATTATAAAAAAGAAAAAAAAGTAAAAACTATGTTCTACCCCAAAATAACTCTTTTACATATTTACAACATTTTTTTCAATATACATTTAAAATATTTGTAATTTGAACACACCACATATTTTAACTTGCAGTGGTTGTTGGTGGCCCAAATTGATAAAATTGAGACGTCTGCATGCCTCATCAGCCCTCAGCAAGTGAAGTATGTTTTCTTTTAACTTTCTTTATTTTAATTGTGTGGAAGGGTTGTACATGGATGCTGACTGTGACTATCTTTGCATCTTTGTAGCATTCTCCTGAATGGAAAAGGAATTGATACAAGGACCAACTTTCGAATGGTCTGTTTCTTTGTTTGAATACACATTGCAAATTATTTAGTATACACTGTTTTAAGGGTGTAACACCGGTTGGCTATATTATGCCATTTTGTTTCTCAGGATCCTGGACCACAGATGCCCACCAGTGTGACTAGTATCCTTAAATTTGGGACAAATCTTCTTCAAGCTGTGGGTCAGTTCAGTGGTGAGCATTTAAAATAGTGTTTTATTTCCACCCAGTTGTCCTGTTTTCAATGTATGCATCTAACTGTACTGTACCATTATCATTGCGAAGGGCATTATATTATACTTGTTGCCTATATGAGTGTTGGATCCTTGCCTGCACATCCAGTTCTTCCACCAGATTATGTTCAGCCTGCTGTATCTGTTGATGCAGGTATAATTTGTAAATTTAGGACAACACTTAGGAGCATTTTCTTATGTGGTTTTTGTATGGTTCTCAACTTAAAATACACATTTTGTGGTTATAACAAACTCTGAGAAAATTATGGATTTGAGAAAATCATAGGTAGTTAAGTTAAGAATCATAGGTTCACCTAAGGAATTGCACCTAAGTTTTTTCCTGAAATTGTTTTTTACTTTTTCTTATTAGCCAATTATTTATAATCATTGTTGTATTTTGTTTTCTATATCGTTCATTTTTATCATTTTCCATCTTTATGCATATAGATTCAGATATTATCGAGGGAGAATCAAAAATCTCTCTTAATTGTCCGATAAGGTATGCTTTAACCTTCTCTGTTCACAATATTGATCACTTTTTTCTTCCTTGCTTTATCTGTTGCTAGTTTTCTCATCTTTAGACTTCAGATTGAGCATGGTAGTATCATAGGTGGTTCTCATTTGAGTTCCATTTCAGTCTTATTCTTTCTGGGTCTGGTCTATCAGAAAATATGCCCCTGACTGACTTTGAACTTGAACAATGAGGGAGGTGGTTTTTCACAGTCTTATCCTTTTGTAGATGTTGAAAATTCTCTTGTCAATTGTCTAATAACGTTTTGTTATAAATGCAGTTTAATTTTTAGAGTCATTTGGCTATGTTTGTGTTGAAATTTTCTTTAGAACCACTTTAATTTTGTTTGTTCATTGTAGAAAGTCAGAAGTCAAAATCCTTTTTTCAGCTGATTTCTAGTTTGAATTATAATAGTTTATTCAGTCAGTGATATTTTTGTAATTTTAAACTAGTGGAGTTCATGTCTTAGATATTCTCCTTTCTTAAGGCCTTTCTGTGCTGGAATAGGGTTAGATGCTGATGAACAATGACCATGTGGTATCTAGTTCTAATTACTTACTTGACTGCCAGTTTATTAACAAGTCTAAATTATTAAATATTTTTTAATTATAATATAGACTTATAATTTCTTAATGTGGTATCCTCTTTCAGCTGATTTCTAGTTTGAATTATAATAGTTTATTCGGTCAGTGTTATTTTTGTTATTTCGATTAATGCAGCTCATGGTAGTCAAATCGGGATACGTACCGTGTATCGTTCGACCACTTTTTTTAATCATGTATTGTAAGATACATTAACAAAAAAAATATGACTTAAAATATCATATATAAACTCCAAAATACTTCAAATATCATATATAAACTTAAAGATACTTCAAAACTCAAGTCATAAACAAAAATAAATAGCATAAAGCATCCTTAAATATCTCTTTAACTTCACCCGGAACAGAAGCACAATGAATAACATTCTTATTTGTCCCAGCAGGATGACATTTCATCCTTAAAGTACCACCCCAACAAGGATGATTGCAATATTTGCATTTGATATAGAGCCTATTATTAGGTTCAACAGCACAACAATGATCCCATGTGATACCACGGTATCTCTACTTTTTTGTCTGCCACAGAGCAGAGGAACAAAGAAAAATAGCAGAAAACAGAGAGATAGAGAAATCGAGATATATAGAAAGATAGTGGGTACTGGGAAATTGTAAACAGGGAAATAAATCATTGAGTCGTAGCCTGTGGGGTATTGGAAAAGTTACAAGTTACGATTTAAGTCTGAAAGGTTATAGGAAAGTATTGAATCGTGGGGTGTTGAACAGTATTGGAAACATTACTAGTTATGGGAAAGGTAACAATTTAATTCCCTTAATAACCAATAATGCTACTTTATTGGAAAAAAGAATAAAAAGCGGTGCTGCTAAACAGAAAAATAGGAGGAACTACTACACTGGTTTGGGATACTGAGTAAAATATGTATCAGTGAAGGGTGTTTTCGTTTCGTATCACTATACGTATCTTATGTATTGTAGGATACAATGTGTTTTGGGATACAGAGTAAGATTGATTTAGTATTGTATTGCGGTACGTACGTATGTATCATAGGATGCTTACACTGGTGGAGTTCATGCCTTAGATATTCACCTTTCTTAACGCCTTTCTTTGCTGGAATAGGGTTAGATGCTGATGAACAATGGACATGTGGCATCTAGGTCTAATTTCTTAATTGACTGTCCAGTTTATTAATAAGTCTAAATTATTAAATATTTTTGAGAACTTTTCCGTTTACTCCCCTTTTCTAATTTCCTAATGAATATTTTATGTGCTTAGTCTTCCAGAACCCTCTGGTCAGTTAATCTTTTCTAATCTTATCTTAAAAGCCTTATATTTCTTATCCCATACTCGATTTTAATGTATTACTATTTGACCCTGCCCTTCTTTTTTGGCACTGCTACCTTTTTGTTAGACAGTTAGCAAAAAATTTTCAAATATATAGTTTTAGAATACTTTTTATCTGTTATGTTTCTCTTGTGCTTGTGTGTATTCTCCTTGCTTGGTAATTGGTATTAATCCATGAACTCTCTTTGCATGCCGTTTGTGAGCAGCAAGCTTATCCAACTTATGAGTTGGTAATTGCTGTTTATGGCAACCAGCAACTTTTAGTATGGAATTTTTAGCATTAACTATTCACAATAATCTTTTAAAGTTTTTTTTGTCTAGCAAGTGTGATTTTACTGCAGGCTTCTTTTATATTTATCTTGCAGCTTGTTGTATTCTTTCATCAGAATGCTTTACTTTACTTTGCAGACTTTATGCTAAGATCATCTGTTCAGTTATCCTTCAAGTTGGAATTTTTACTTTTGATGATAGTTTTTTCAAAAAAAACTTTTTTTAAAATTAAAATTGATATCCTGTGTTCTCATCTTTACAAAACAGCTGTACCCGTATCAAGACTCCTGTTAAAGGGCATTCATGCAAACATTTTCAGGTGAGTAATTTCTGTATTAGCATCACATAATATGGAGAATGCTGGGGTGGTTGCTGATTAATTATATACTTGTTACTTACCGTTAAATGATAAATGCGGCTTACAAGTCTGTTTTTCACCTGATTTAAGTTAAAAAGTAAGTTACCAGTGTTGTTAAATAGCGGCACTATTGCACAGCCAAATTTTAACAAATCACTATTGTTCTGCGATACGTCTTCAGTACAAAATAGTCTTAATTAGCGTCTATAGAGGCACTATAACACTGTTGTGTAGTGGAATTTCAACAAAGTGCTATTATCCGCAATCAGCAGTTGACTGCACTGAATGTTACCTAAATGTTTGCAGAATAACATTTATGATAAAGTGAAAATCTTATGATGTGGTTCTGTGTATGTGGGTGGCTGGGCTTATGTGTATTAATATATTCCCTGGCTGTTTTCTCCCCTCTACCTTACATTTATGTTCTCTTTTCTGCAGTGCTTTGACTTTGACAACTTCATTAAAATAAATTTTAAGAGGCCATCCTGGCGCTGCCCCCATTGCACTCAGCCTGTCTGCTATACAGAAATTCGTCTTGACAGAAACATGATTGAGGCAAGTTGATTTAGTTCTTTAATCTTTCAGTGAAATTACCTTTCATTTATCTTCTCTCTCCTAGAGTCAATTTGCTATCAACTTACAATTAAGAATGTATGGTTTAATAATTTATTTTTCATGCCAATCTCTTACTCCCTCCGCCCCTATTCTTTGGTCCTTTTAGGTTTGAACATACATATTAAGAAATAATGAAGTTAGATAAGTTTAGACCCTTTTACCCTTAACTCATTTTGTAAAAGTAAAATTCATTTAATGCTTTTTGTAAAGGGTGCAAAAGGAATAACATCATTAATTGTATCTTGGTTTCGTAAAAAACTCGAAGTTTTGGGACAAAAATAAAAGCTTAAAGGACCAAAGGTTAGGGACGGAGGGAGTGCCATAATTCCAACTTTCCCAATTTTTAATAGCAAACCAAGTTGACTGTAGGGATGAAAGAAAGGTTGAAAAGAAAAATTAACTTTTATTTTCCTCTCTAAATAAAGGTCCTGGAAAAAGTTGGTGAGAACATTGTGGAAGTGACTTTTGAAGCTGATGGATCGTGGAAGGTAGGCTCAGAAAAGGATCATGACGTGAATAAGATACAGAATAAGGCCTATGATTGTGAAATCGAACAGACCGAACAACAAGAATCTACTTGCCCCCCTGATACCGTTTCCAATATTGTGGACCTCACCAACAATGAGAATGATTTGGACATAATGTGCACTTATGAAACTGCAGATAGAAAGCCTTTTCAGGCTTCTGCTCCTACCGGCGTTCAAATAGAGGATGACTTTTGGGCTGGTCTTTATATTGCCAACGGTGGGTCTGGTACCCCTACAGCTGTCGTTGAGATTCCTGAACTGGCTGATGCTGTTTCTCCTGTATTTAATCAAGGAGCAGAGGGTCATGACAATGTTCATGCCATGCATAACCAGTTTTTAGGACAGAATAATTTGACGCTGATGAATTATATGAATTCAAACGAGTATGGGAGGTCATCATCGGCAGCGAGACTTATTCATAGGACTCCTACAGCTATTCAGGCCCTCCCAGTCCAATCTCAGACATTAGGACCACAGCAAAATCCAGCAACTAATTTGGATTCCTTGATAACCAGCAATCCATCTGCTGCTCCTCATGTTTCTTTGTCCAACCCTGCCTCTGCAGATCCTTACAATGCCATTCTGAGTGATGCAGAAAGACAGCAACTTTTTTCTCGATCCGCATTGAATGTGCCTCCTGTCTCAGCAGCAACACAGGTTCGTTTTATTAATATGCTCTGTTGTCAATCCTTGTATTGGGTGAGAGTTTTGGGGATGCATAGTCTGTTCAATTTGCATCTAAAGTGGCAACTTTCTATTTTTTTATATCTTTGTTCCTTGAAAAGAAAAAATCAAAACTGCTCATATAATAAGTGACTGAACTTGAATCCTGTTTGAAATATGGTTTTGGGATTAAAACAGTTTAAATATTCTTTTAACTAAAAGGCAGTGGGAAGACAAATTTTTTGGTTTTGTGAAAGGAGGAAACATTGGCATTAGTCTGTCTAACTTTTCAAAGAAATTATACAAGATCAAGATTTAAAGGGATCCACTAAAGATGAAAATGTGAGTGTCTTTTTCTTTCCAGTCTTTGTTCTCCTGCTACTTGGTGAACTGGTTGATAATTTTTATGCCTCTAATATGTTCATTTAATAATCTGGAAATCTTTAGAACTTTTTTGTGTGTTTCTTGCTGTTTATGACTCTGTACTTAAGTTTTACTTTTCATTGAACTCAGAACCGAGTGCCAACAGTTAATATGTCAGCCCCAACTCATAACCGAGTACTGCCAGTTAATATGTCAGCTGCTACTCATAACCGAGCACCAAGTCAATTGCATAACCCACCACACAGAACAGATATGCTGAATGACTTCAGAAATTCACACCTTCAGCAAACTCTGAATGCCCATGCACACCAACCAATGCAACCATCAAATGCTCAACGATCTCACATCCAACAAGGGGGTTCACAAGCTTATGCAGCTGGAGCTACAGCAAGTAGCCAACAGGCCAGGGTTATGGCTTCATCACATGTTGCCAGACAAGGTAATTCTCAAGATGGGATTGTTTGGACAGCTGGAGCTAATGTATATAGCCAACAAGCTAGGGCTATTGCTACTGCCCTGGCTGCCAGACAGTCCCAATCCATTTCATCTCAAAATCAAACTTGTGTAGCAGCCACATATTTTACAGCTGACAGTTTCTGGGGGTTGACAGGAGAGCAAAGAGGACCACCAGTTCAGGCAGTTTCTAGTACTGATGAATTGTTCAATTCACAACCAGATCAGAATTGGCGTCCTACGCGAATGCGTGGAAGTCTTTCAGGTCAGCAACTTACTGAAGATGTTAGGCAGCGATTGATTATGCCATCATCACATCAAGTTCAAAGTTTAAGACCACAAGGTCCACAACCAGGCCGACCAACATCCCCACTGGATGCACTCATTGCTAACAATCGAATTGCTCAGAATCCTTCGAGACCGTGATATATTTGGAAGCTTTTACTTGCACATGCTAGGAAGATAGATATTAAATATTAGAGAGCTCAACATCATGTCTTATATGCACTGGTTGTAAATATAATCGGCAGTAGATGGGGAAAACATAAGGACATGTTTCATTCAGGTATTTTGATCATAACTTGACATTAACGTTTGTTAACCATGGAATTGAAAGGGAAAAGAAATCTTATTTACACCTCAATATGGGGAATTGATTTATCAAGGTGAAGACATAGCAAGTGAAAGCAGTTTTGGGGAAAACGAACTCAGAGTCGATGTATGCCTATATATGGCGTTGTATATTCAATTAGAAAATGGTTTATTTGATCAAATAGAAACTGTAGCTTCTCTTGCATTCACCTGTATTACCTAATTTGTTATAATTTAACGGTTATTCTTTTTTCTTGGTGTTTGTTTATACCGTGCATGTTTCGTTCTTTTGTATACTTCTCTTCTTTTCAAGTGTCTGTTCGTTCGTAAGCAGGAAATGCATATCTAAAATACCATTTAAGCGTGTTACGACCTCCGACTTTAAATATAGAATCCCTCGGGTAAATCACGAGAATTATACTCAAATTTAAGAATCTTTGTTGTGATGTTAAATTATTGAAAATTGATATTGTTTTTACAATTTTATCTTTTAAGAGAGAGAATCAGTGAATATTTCTGAGTATTTATTAATAGATTGCAAGAAAAGATGTATGTAATATTTTTTTTGGTTACAAAAGATGTATGTAATATGATTAGAGGTATGTTGGTAAAGAAATATTTAATGCATTTGAACATTTTAAAGTCATCTTATTAAAAATTAATAAAACTCAAGAGGACAAAGGAAATATAAATTAAGTCTAAGCAAACCTTTCTAAAATGCTCTCTAACTATTACTCCCTCGGTCTTACAATAAAAAAAAGAACATAATACATGATGACAAATCTTGTGTTATAAACTTCCATGATAAGTCATACTTACAAAGTTTTTTTTTTTAATAAATGGGAATAGTTTTTTAATTGTTATAGCATTATTTTAATTATACCCTCTAATTATTTTTCTCTTATGCAAGTGCGTTGCATTTATAGAAAAATAAAATCTTTGATGTAAATATTTATATATTTACAGGCAAAATCCGTGTATTCGTTACTTGAACAAGTAAAAAAAAAAGTTTCTTGAACATGTAAGTATGTTTGGTGGCTTCTAAATTGGAAAAATATCTAACGAGATGATTGAACTTAAATACTTAACAAGCTTTCGTTGAATATGAACCGTTTCAGAGGTCTCGTGTTTAAATCCCAGTTGAAATAATCATCGATTAGACTTTTTTTACTTTTCAATCAAACTCTGGATAAATAAAAAAAAAACAGAAAATTTGATCTATAATAGATTGTTTAAAAATTGTTCAGAACAACAATAAAAAATTGTATTAATTAAAGAAACAGTTATCGTTCCGTAAGTTTAATTTGGTTGGTAGAGATATTGTATATTATATACAAGGTTTGCAGTTTGAACATTGTTACTCCGAACACCTTATTTCTCCGCATTTAAAACGTGCGATCCCCAACCACTAGGTTACTTTAAAAAAAATGCAGAACATTTAACTCTATACATTCCCTTATTTTAATTGAATGAAAATCACTTACCCTTTCTCATTGAATCATTGTCGGGCAATGTAATGTAAGAAAAGTCTGCAATGCCTATTCTTTCCTTGTAGCTGTAGGATCCTTTTCTTGAGGAGTAATATAGCTGACCTTATGGGAATATTACGTGTAATGGACACTCCATCTCAAGCCTTGGCTCCACACTTTCTAACCAATTTTCTCATGCAATACTAGCATTCTAAAATGCACTTCTCATGAAACAAACTGCTTAAATAAAAATAAAGAAAAACAATAGTATGATGAATATTATTTAATATATCAAAAAATTAATTATAATTAATATATATTTACCTATTTTTGATAAAAATATATATTTATGTTTTTTTTTTGCCTATACATGTGTGCAAGGAGTATTTTATGCGTGTATAATACATCTAAAATGGCTCTGATATGTAACAATCTCCTTAAAACTACTCGATTCAACAAACAATCCTCAATCCTTCTGATCTATACCGCACAAAAACTAAGGTATTTCTATCTAAATATAGGTAAGTACCCAGACGAAATTGCAAACAAAATTTGGGGAAAACTGTATGATTCAACTAATTCTTGCTCATCCTCTCCACAAAAAAAAACTAATTCTTGCTCGCTCAAACGGCATGGACTTCCTCTCAATTGATTGTTCGGATGGACGCATGTGATTTTTGGAATTTGTCTACTTTGACAAATCATATTTCATCCAGCAGAAGGATGGCTTATTCTTCAAATATAGTATACTTCAGACCAATCATTTAACATTCATTTCTGTTTTCTCACTTCTCCTTCATCTAAATAGTTACAAGTGAACAATATCTTTAAACTTTATCATATTTTTAGAATACTCCATTCCTTAAATAATAAATATACCTACTATTGTACCCTAAGAGACAAATTGGACCAATGTGTAAATATAGCTTGTGAATTAGTTGTACCATATATACACTCCAAATGTACGAACACGTTGATCACCATACTTAGTATTTCTAAAGTGTTTCATAACCAAAAACTAATATTCTGGGTATCATCAGAAATTAACCGATAACTAAAATCAACACACACCAATAAAATAAATTTCACTTCCTCAGCAAATGCAAATTTGTCGATTCTCCCAGAAAAGTAAGATATCATACAATTGATCACCATACTTGGTATTACCAAAGTGTTTCACAAATAACACTCCAAAAAAAAAAAA
>Ga0228711_1006993_pt1 | contig 16542 bp, 9 predicted proteins | sample MedpolnodulmetaG_2_FD_177996 | JGI IMG/M metagenome (GOLD analysis project Ga0228711, IMG submission 177996) | Root nodule microbial communities from Medicago polymorpha collected in Santa Monica, California, United States - brown nodules | ecosystem: Host-associated > Plants > Roots > Nodule...
ATTCATCACCCTTTGTGAGGCTATAGCAAACAACAACATAAATGTGTGGATCACTCCTAACAAAACTAAAACTACCACACCTCAGATAACAAATCTCTCAGCGCTGCTTTATTCATATAAAAAAATATAACATGAGTGGAATGGGTCTGAAAGCCGGTGATCATCTTAGGTCGATCTGCTTGTCCAACAACGTCTACTGCTTTGCCAACCCAAACATGCACCAATAGAGGCTTCAAGTTCTCATCTGTAGTCAACAACATTCTTGGCTATTACAACAGAGTTTAACTAAGAATACCTTCAAAATGAGGGATGGGAGAGAGAGGAATTTGATACTCAAACAAACCTGGATGGCCAACACGAGGATCTAGAGAATATAGTGATATTTTTACAACACGGTAGCTTTGGTATCGAGGCATTCATGCAACATAGCAATTGGTCCTGCAAGCCCTGTGCTATAAAAATTTTAAGTCACCAACTAAATTAATTTGTTGTCTGACAAAGGTTTAATTAAGAGATAGAAGCAGATGGGCAAATAAGGGTTAACATACGGTGACAGTAAGAAGCAATCATGATCATAAGGAATAAGTGTTAATAGTCCTATTCTGAAATGTACAAGATACAAGACCTTGGGCAATCTGCACCTGTAATGTAGAAAATAAAATCATACCTTGTTGTAATACAAGGTGTAGCATAAGTATAGAAAATAAAATTTATGAGAACAAAACGAAAAGAAGGAATCGAGTCACTTGTAGTAACCTTAGGTCGTGAACAGAGAAGGAATTCACCTCACACATTAATGAGTGGTGAGTAGAGGCCGTAAACGGCAGAGGTCGTGAACAAGAAGTGAACTCTACCTGCACCATTCAAACAAGATTAATCAATCCTAATGAACAAACCCAATGCTTTAGGTACCAATTATTTTTTTTTTTAACAACCAATATTATTACTAGCAAACAAAGCTCTCAAGACGAGAAAAAAGGTGCTGAAAAAAAAAGATACAACACCCCAGCGTAAAGCAAAACAGGGCAGCCCAAAAACAGAACAAAAACACAACACCAAAACATGAAAACACCCTAAAAAACACCTACTGCCCAGCCTATATAACAGTGTCAAACAACAGCTGCTCTATATGCCAACAACAAGCTGAAAAACACTCAGCAAGGGCGCAAATCATTAGAAAAACAGCAACAGCCCTTGTATGACCGCAACAGCCCCAAAACAACCCCGTAAAACACCACAACCACTAAGACATCACTCTTTGCCACACCTTTGTAACCACTAATTACCAATTGGAAATTAAATTACGATAGCTATACCATTTAACCTATGTTTGGTATCACAATGGACATGTCATCGTAATTCTGACATACTCATCGTGATAAGAAACATACACTTAAAAAAATGTATTAATTGCTTGGAATCAAACTTGATAAAATCACGATGACACATTGTAATTCTGATAAACCTATTGCAAATTCAAATTAGCTAGGTTGCAAGAGACATAGTGAAATATAGCATGGAACACCTCGCTCCGCAAGTTTCTGCTTGCTCTACGAACTGCTGCCCACAGCTGGACAGAACAGCTCACCTAGCAAGCTCATCCTCGCTTAGTGAGGTCGCCAAAAATGGCCAGGCACAACACAAGAAAACCGTCAAAAAATATGATTTCTGGCCAATCTTTTTGATGCCCAAGCTTTCAATTTCAATTCTAATATTCTAGAATGAGTTTAACAACAAAATAAATGTATTATGACAAGTTTTAAAAAAAACAGAACCTTCAAGCATTATCATGGGGGAACCTAACCATCCTAATTAATCATTCATAATCTAGTTTTCTCACAAAAGCTTGTCAACTAGTTAAACTAATTAAACTATTTCTTTACTAGCAGCTTATTCAACAATTAAATGGATTAATCTCTTTTCTAGTCAGCAGCTTATCTACTAAAAAAGCAATTAAGCTATTTTATCATAACAACTTATTTCTAACAGTAGCTATTTCTAACAAATTAACTAATTAGGCTATTTCTAATAGCAACTTATTCCTAGCAGCAGCTCAGTTCCAACGGTTCACACAAACACGCAAGGTAGGAACTAAACTAGGGAACTCACATAAGATTTCTGAATCCTTTTGAAAGCTTAAATTCCTCCTTCAACAGCACCCACGCCTTGGCCTATCTCCAACTCTCTCTAGTTCTTGCTTCTGAGACAAAAACAAACATAACCACTTCAGCTTATATACCAACATTATTCACTTAAAAATTGCAACTTTAAACATGCCCACAACAAAATTATTAAATAAAGGTTAAAATCTCTTATGGGGTTTTGCAAAATTAATCAAAAAATTGAAATTTGGGAAAGAAAACGAACGAACGAACCTGTCGCTTGGATTCAAGGATTGTGTAACCTGAGAATGGCCGAGTTTGATAGAGAAGAATGAGAGTTCGATTGAGGGTTTGATGAGCTTCGATTGAATGGTAGAGTGGCAAAGTTTGATGGAGTAATGGCACTGATATATTGAATAAACAGAAACTTATGATTAGTTTGTTTCTTTTTTTTTAGTTATAGTGGGAGTGAGATGGAAAAAATTTAGGTGGGTCCAGGATTGTTAATAAAAGATTATTTTGTTTGTTTTTTAAAACAACATATGACAAAAGATATTATACCTTTTTTTTTAAAATCAGGTTTGCAATCATATTTAGGAGTATAAGTAGCTAAGTTTATTTAATCTAAAGATTGAAAAGTTGGAGATCAAGGGTTCGAATCCTGGCAAAGAAATAAAAACATTAACATAACAATTAATATACTAATATTTCACACCTTTTTTTTAAAAATCATATATAAAATAATATTTACAAGTTTGTCACCTTGTTTTTATTTCATATTTGACCTCATTTATTCTTAAAATCAGGTTTTGAAATTTACTCACTAAAACAAAATTTACAATATATTTACAAAACTGCCACCTTATTTATATTTCACACCTTTTTTTTTAATAAAATAGGTATAATACACATAATTTTTATGTCAATTTTCCACTAGTGTGAGATCAAGGTTCAAGCATTGCTTGGACTTGATTAACTTCATTGAAGCATAGATGAAGGTTGGAGAGATCAGATAGGTGATTGATGGTTAAATTTGCATCATCACTATTTTAGAGTCAAGGTGGAGAATTGTTGGAAAATTACTCAAAAATAATGCATCTTGGAAAAGCCAAAATCAGCGCTAGAATTGGCAAAATCGGGGCCCGATTTTTTCCTGGTTTTGGAGACAATTGTCTCGACAATTTTCGGCGCCCGAAGTCTAAAATTCAGCGCCCGAATTCTCGTGACAGCAGAAAAATAAAACAGTTTTTTCATGGGTCGGTTCTGTTCCAATTTTTGAGGGATGCTTTCCACTATAATTATAAATCTTGTATCAGATGATTATGTGTGTAGAAAGGGTTTAGAAGCCAACATAAAACTAGGGTTTATAGAGAATTTATCTTGGCAACAAACACTAGGGTTGGATTGTTTTGATTCACCTTGAACAAAACACTATTAGAATTGAGTCTCTTGGTCACGGGAAGAGATTGAGACTTGGGTAGAATTAGGTTTGAAGAATGATTCTTGTAACCCTCAATATCTCTTTGTAAAGAAATTCATATCATTACAGTGGAACAGAGAGCCGCTCTCTCCCCATAGTAAGTCATCATTAAACCGAACTGGGTAAACAGATTCTTTTGTTCTCCTTCTTCCTTTTATCTCTTGCTGTTTATTTTTGTTTGAATTATTTTGTCACCCGCTTTATTTGATTACTTGGTATTAATTTGCTTCACGCATAAAGTTTATTATTGGTGTGTTTTTCACAACGAATTCACAACAAAGTGGTTAAATATAGAGACTGACTTGGCAATTTACTAGAGTCGGATGTCTTTTTGAAATATGGACCTATTTGAGAAATTCAAAGACTAATTTGAGTTTTCAATGTCGTCTTTCAAGTATGCAAGTCAAATTTATTTTTCTTGCTTGCATTATTCATGGAATGAATGGTAGTAGACCGATACAATTGTGTTTTTTGAACATCAAAATGCATATACATTACATGACATTGTATGTGTTTATCTCCATCACTCATACTTTGTTTATCTCCATCACTACAAAGAAGAAAACAACTTTCTCTTCCTCTAAGATTCCCTAAGATGCCCGTTCTCTTTATGAAGCCTTCCAACGATGGAAAGGATGTAACAAATCTAGTTATTCCATGTCCCACCAATTCCATCTTGTTTGTACAATGACTCGTCAAACTCAAGGTACTAGAAATGGCTATAGATGAAGCCAGCAATGTTGATTCCCCTTTGAACTGTCTTATTTATCAAGGGAAGTTTCCCTATATCTTCAAGCATCAAATCTATGCAGTGGGAGGCATTAAGAGCCTTTTTCCTTTTCTTCCTCATTCTCTTGAATCTCTGAAATTCTTCTTCCCCTTTCTCCTTTTTTTCCTCAGTACCTTGATGCTTTAGTCTCTCCTGCTTCATCCTAGCTCCTTTACCACTCCACCTCTTTGCGATCACATTAGGTAATTTCCGCAAGGATGGAAGTTTGCTGTCCTGTGTGATGATTTTGAGGAGCTCAAAATTGCATGGATGAGGATATATGCTTCAATAGCCATTCTTTTGGGGTGATGGGTTTCCCAAGAAAATATGGATGTTAAAAAAAATGTGATAGCAAGGCATAATATCTGAGTATTTGAATAGCATGGCTGATTGATGGCAGCCGCTTTCAAAATCACACCTGTACATGGCTGATTGATGGCAGCTGCTTTCAAAATCTCATTGCATTGCTTATTTGAGTAGCATAGGTCAGCTGCTGGCGGATGGAATCATGGCTGAGTGATGCATCTCGGTTTGCCTAATAGAGAGGTAGACAGAGGAAGTGATAACTGATAAGTATTCTGCAATATGTTTCGTTAAGTGAAACTGATTACGCGTGGGAAGTATATATAGGGAGAGTTATAGCTAAACCCTTTAATTCTAACTAACCTTCTGACAGAATTGCTTAACACTAGTGGTCATAAATAGTTTAACTAGTTATATATTGACCAGTTTATCACTCAGGTTCTGAGATGAAGTTGAAGAGCGAATTCCGGATTCAAAGCCATTTTAGGCACGTATTACATTTTAGTGTTAGATCCTTTGAAAAAACCACTTTTTGTAAATAGTTTGCTTTTGGTCATGGGTAATGCTTTCAACTATAATAAGGTAACTGTTGAAATACCTTCAATTCGTATGTGCATTTTTTGCTGTATGTTCTCTTTTTCTTTAGTCTTGACTTATTATATAATTATAATGTTGGTTTGGAATTTCCTGAGACTTCACTTTGGAAATTGAATTCACTTGTACCATTAGTAGTACAGGACACCTTTTAGACTTAAACAGTACACAGTAAAAGAGCAATATCTGTCATATAAATCTTGCTTAGAATTCTGCTGTTTTATAAACAAAATAATAAAAGAGCAATCTCTGTTTGATAAAATCTACTTGGAGTCCTGCTGTTTTTAAAAGCTAGCTATTTTTTAAGTTTTTCCATTCCCTTACTATGGTTATGCAGGGGAAAAATCTGATTTATGATCTACCATTTTATTGAAAAGATGGCAACTTTCTCGTATAAGACTTTGTGACAGAAGTTGTCCTATGAACTGCTTTCTGTTTGAGTTTGTTGTCGATCTATTATGTTGGCAAAAAGTCCATCTCTGCAATAACATTGATTTTGTCTTGAATAATGAAGGCAACACAGCTTCTAATATTGTGTTTTATCTGTCTTATTTTTTTCATTTTTTTTATGTTGCTGGTACAGGGGCAGCTACTACTTTTCGATGGTGTTATTGATTATTTTCCGTCTCCAATTGAAGCTAGTAATAGTGCTCTTGATCAATCTAAGAATGGGGAAAAGGTACCAGATTCAAAGCAACTTTACCCTTTGTTATCTTTTCAAAACAAGTATGTTATGTTTGGCTATATTAAGTTTACTCTTTTGTTGCTAGTTTGGTTGCATCACATATTGGTGTAGGTTGGTGCATTTGTTCATTTATATTTGTTACATGATGCATTTAGGTTGGAAAATAAGTCTTGTCTCTTTGTATAGGTTATAATTTGTTAGACGGAGAGAAATTAAGAGTTCAAATGACCCTTATTCAGGTTGTATGCCTTGTAGTTTGTTACTACATAGTCAAATTTGTTCTCGAAGGGAGACATTTGATCATAGTTTGACTTTAGAGAAAGAGAGGGTTCCCAATAAGATAATAAAGGAAACATGGTCTAGTGAAGGTCGTAAAATAATAAGAATTTGCATTTAAGAATGAGTGTGTTTAGTAATGTGTAAACTGACATGGATTTGTATTTTTTTTTATGTGCAAACTGAAATAGAATTGTAGTTTTTTCTCTGTGCAAACTGATATGAGTTTAGATTTGGTAATGTGCAAGTTGATATGAATCTGTCATTCGCAAACTGATATGATTTCTAATATATTGGAAATTTGTGGAATATATTACAAATTAAACTGAAGCTGAAGCTAAACTCATATTAGAAATCATATCAGTTTGTAAATTTGTGGAATATATTAGAATTGAATTGTAGTTTAAATTCCTCGACGGTTATGATATTTTCAAAGACTTAAGTGGATTTGCTTGGGATGCTGAAGCTGGAGTTTGGAAGAAATTAATTGAGGTATGTTCTTAAAATATATTTTAGTTCTTTTTTGCTAGTGATTTTGTTTTCCTTTCCATATATACCTTTTTACTAGTTTGAGACTTTTCGTTAGAACTTTCCAAGTCAGGTTAAAAAACTTGTTTCTTATTAATTTTTGGGCTTAGAAAATTATATTAGTCTGTAATATTGGTTTCTACTTTCTACTATGCTTTTTACTCTATCTTTGACAAAAAGGTAAGTGATGATTTCACGGAATAAAATAATGTTAATCAGCTGGAATAACTCTTAATATATTTGGCAATGAAATCTGCTTGCTTGTGAACATAACCAGAATTATTTTCACTTCTTGGATCATTCTGAGCAAACTTTTAACCAATTTCAATTTTATTAATCGAACTGTCAGTTACATCTATTTCAATATGGAAAAAACTGGTACAGCTGAATTGGCAAGTCTAAACTAAAATGGTAAAATTGATTGAGTTTGTAAAACTGACATCATTTAGTAAGTCATGAATATATAAAACTGAATTTATATTAGCACTAAATTGCAAATGAAAATGCCATTTGGTGATGTGGAAGTGTGCTCATAACAGAAGTACCCATGATAACAGTAATTGAAAGCAACGCAGTATAGGTGCCCTATCTCCATTTGTATGCACACTTATGCTTTTGATTGTCTCTGCAGATTCCGAGACCTGCAGATTTCCCTATAATAGTTCATGATTTCTAAGTTTTGCTATAAGTTTCCATTGGATATTTTCAACTAACATTGAATATTTGATTTGATAGGAAAATCCTGAAGCTGAAAAATTTAACGAGGATATTAGACAAAAAAGGCTACATACTGTGGAGTCCGAGTCGCTTGGAACGAGTGAAGAGGTGAGTCTTGAGAGTTTGCATGAGGCCGGCAATTACAACGAAGTTACTTTTCCTGATGTGCAAGTTGTTCAAGAGTCAAGAGCTAAGAGATCAACCCGAGATGATGCTCAAGTCGAAGTGATCAAATTGGCTCTCAAGGACGTGGCTGATGCCTTTAGAGAGAGTATTGCTGCATATGAGAAAAGTCATCAAATTCAAAAACTTATTCCCGAAGAAGAGGTTTGGAAGCTTTTGGAAGAGGTCTCTCGATGAAAATCCTTCGAAGGTTAGAGCGTTGCTTGGATGCCCAAAACATAAGCAGAGGACTTTCCTAATGGAGATGATGTTCAAACAATTTAGTACGTCGAAGTAATTTATAAAGTCTCCACCATCAACAATTAGTGGTCTTGATGACACTTATTTCATGTTGGGCTGCAAATGACACAACTTTTGGAAAACAATTTTCTTTTAGCTTGAGTAGTAGAAGGATATTTAGTCCAATTTTAAAGTTATTGTTAGGTGATTGGATATGTGCTGTCTGTCCTACTTTCATCATTTGCCAGCTATGTTTTTTTTTTCTTCACCATGTGCTTGATTGAACCTCTCACAGTACATCTTCGTGTTTTATACGGATCAATTTATTCATGCTTTGTGCAAATTGTTTCACCCTTCTTCTGTTTCTTCGTATTTTGTTGCTAAAAGAAAGGTATATGAGAAGAGAAAAAAATGTCCTGGCTTGAGTACAAGACTGCCCCATCGTTTTAGACAGGGAACTTTGTAGGTTATTTTATTTTGAAATTAACAGGGTGCACCTTGAAAGAGTTATTTCTTTTAGATCAAATTGTGGTCCCAGTCATAACATTGCCATTGTCTCCTTCACTATTTCAACTAGTTTATGGCATAATGGCTAGTAGGCTAGTTAGAAATTTAAGATTGAATACGGTTGTCAACCCAGTGTTTTAGGCTCTTCAGAAGTTCCAACATATGTAGTGTAATTGATAAGGAATTGGATATAATTTCAAAATCAAAAGTCAACTATCATTATATCAAACTGGCTAATAAGTGAATTCCAAGTAAATGTTTTTTGATTTAGAAATTTGGATTTTTTGAAGTGAGTAGTTAATAAAGTTAAGTCCTCCTAAGAGTTTTGATGATTTAGCTTATTGTTGCTTTCGGTTCTTATTGAACTCCCCAACAACTTTCGCAAACAAAATTCAGTTAGAAGATATGTGTGGTTTACGTCAGATATTCAACACATATGTGATAGAGAAGGAACTAATCATAGTTCTCAGTGACTGCTTTAATTGAGATTCCTGAAGTTGTATGTAAATCTTTTTATTATTAAGATGCAATTGCAAGGATTTTAGAACTGAAACACACAGAACCACACAGAAACACGTCATGGGTTCAAAAAGTCTCACTTCCACATGTTTAGAATGAGGACATAGTAGCGAGTTCACGAACTTCTCACTTCTCGGCATTGCAATAGCATTTCTATATCCATTCTGACTTTGATTACCTTCTTAACACTGAATAGTAAATGAGCTTCTTCCATTGATTCCGCATAATAATGAGAGCATTAGACATGATGATATTTGTATTCATTTCTATTTTTCATTCTAAATTCCCCAAAAACTTTGTTTATACTTTCAATTTTAAAATTGTTTTCGGGATGTTTGTTTGACATGATGATATTTGTATTCATTTTCTGGCAAAATAGTTGGATGATATGATGACACTTATTTCATGTTGGGCAACAAACGGCTAAGTTTGTGATTCTATTCTATTATTTGTTCAGCTCAGGTGGATGATGATGGATATGTACTGTCTGTCCTACGTTCATCAGATGCCAGCTTTGTGTTTTTTCCTTCTTCACCATGTACTTACCTGATCCTCTTACAATACCTTTCGTGTGTTTTATACTCATCAAGAATTATGCTAGCAGCAAAATTTTCCGCGACTCATTTTGGACTCTCTCAGTTTGTTCATGTTTTGCGAATTACAACCAACTTAAATATGATGTACTTGGACTCTCTTAGTTTCAACCTCTGTGTGTCTCTCCATCCTCCCAGCCTTTTTCTTTATTTTTATTTCTCTTTCCTACCAACCTTATTTTTGCGATAGAGAAACTTGTGGAAAACAAATGTATCACTTTCTTGCTATTCAGGTCCCTTAATTAGTTATACAATCAGAGACTCATTTTCTAGCTAAACCTCATAATACCACCTTAGTCTAAACTCTCAACTCAGAAACTTCAACAACGTGAGACTCATATTCAACTTCAATCTATAGTGTGGATCTGGGTTCAATTCTCATAGCATGCCTAAAAATATAAAACTTTGATATTATGTTAAATGAACTTCAATTTTGTTCCAAAAGAACTAGTTCAGAAAAATACAGTATTCAAACACAAATATACATTGCACGATCTAGGAACCTTGACAACATGAGACTCAAATACAACTTTTAATAGATGAGACCATGACAAATGCGACAGATCTCAACAAATAGATATAATTTGCGATTAAACAATGTTTAATATTACATCTAGATTCAAATATCATTTGGAATTAGGGGACAAGAGGATGTTTCCAAAGCATATAATAATGTGTGCTTTATAATTCACAACTTAATTTTATTTCTTGATTTCCTTTTTCAGATGAATGAGGCCTTGATCTTGATTAACGACGCAGTTACATCTGTCATATTAATTCGTGCCTCAGGTGAATCTTCACAACATCTCAATGCTAAAGCTAAGATATCATGAATTTCTTTTCCATGTTGTGAGTCTAAATTGTAATCCACAACTTCCATACTCGAATTGGCCATTGATTCACTAATCCAAGTTTTCAAGGTTAATTCTTCTGAAAACATTTCGTTTGTTGGCTTCTTTCCGGTGAACATTTCCATTACCATTATCCCATAGCTGTACACATCTCCTTTAACTGAAATGACTCCTTTAGATCCATACTCTGTATATACACATTTATTAATCACTAGTTATAAAAAAAAAAATCTTAATCATACTTGATTTTTGTTGCTTTCAAAAACAGAACACAAGAAAGTCATATACATGTGTTATTAGTGCTATTTAGACAATTATATAATATATAATATGACTTAGAAGTAAAGAAATTATAACCTGGTGCAACATAGCCAAGAGTAGCTAAAGTTCCTGTATGAGTTTCTGATTGTCCTTCATCCAAGAGCTTGGAAATCCCAAAATCACTCACATGTGCAACCATATCTTCATCCAGTAACACATTACTGGGCTTCAAATCACAATGAACCACTGGTGTTGAAGAACCATGATGGAGATACTCCAATGCAGATGCAACATCTATCATTATGTTCAACCTTTGCAAGAAATCCAAAACATAGTTATCAGAGTATAACCACTTTTCCACACTTCCATTTGACATAAACTCCAGCACTAGAGATTTGAAATCAGGATTTGAACAACTACTGATAATTTGAACGAGATTTCTATGCCGAAGGTTGCGCATTGCATTGCATTCTGCATCAAAGCTTCTTGATGTTGCTTCCATTGTCAAGTCAAGTACTTTAATTGCTATCATCTTCCCACTAGAAAGCATTCCTTGATATACAGATCCAAAGCCACCCCTTCCAAGTAAATTACTCTCACTGAATCCATTAGTTGCTTGCACAAGTTCATAATAAGAAACCCTTCTTGGAACTCCTATAGTGGATAAACCCCTTTCAAGTGGATTTTCAAGGTTTCTCCTTTTATGAATTCGAACTATTATGCATGCAGCAACCAAAACGCCTAACACAACAATTATGGATGATATGCATATGATTGGTAGCATCTTTGACTTTTTCCTATGTTGATTACATGGAGGTACTTGTAAGTGAGGACTGCCACAAAGTGCTTCATTATGCAAGAAAGATTGAGCGGTGAAATTTTTGAATTGGCCACCATCCGGAATCTCTCCTTGTAACATATTGTATGAAAAGTTGATACTTTCAAGATAGGCAAGTGACTCTAAGGATTTTGGAATGACACCGATAAGAAGATTATGGGACAAATCCAAGAAGCTCAAACTTACCAATTCACCAAGTGTTGAGGGAATTTTCCCATACAATTTGTTATTTGCTAAGGAGAGATTCTGTAGAGTTGTTAATGAACCTATGGTTTCAGGAATGTTGCTTGAAATTTGATTTCCAGACAAATCTAACAGTAGAATTGCTCTTAATTTACTAATCTCCATTGGAATATTTCCAATTAAAGAATTGGAGGATAAGTTTAACTCTAAAATATCTTTGAGACTCCAAAATGAGGAAGGTATCTCAGAGGTTAACCTATTAGATCCTATGTAAAATTTTCTAAGTGAAGTCAAATTTCCCAAACATGTTGGTAACACTCCTGCAAGCTTATTGCTTGTTAAATACAATTCACTCAAACTCTTAATTTCACAAAGCTCGTCAATCATGGATCCTTGCAATCCATTGTAGCTAAGATTCAAAGATTGAAGTCTATGTAACCCTTTAATTGTACTTGGGATTGATCCACTTAAATCATTACTACTCAGAGATAATTGAATGAGGTTGCTCATGTTTCCAATTTCTAGTGGAATATTTCCATTGATTCCACAAGATTCTGCTGCAAAGTATTCTAGAGATATGTTGCCAATGGACTTGGGAAGTTTTGATAGTAAAATATTCTCTGATACATCAACATATTTCAGATGTCTGCAATTTGCAAGTGAAGTAAGGAAGTTGAATTCAAGAGAATCATCTATTACTGTCAAATTATTGTCATCTAATAGAAGAAAGTCGAGGAATCTTAAATCCCCAAAAGAATTGGGAATAATTCCACTAAGTTCATTATCACTAAAGCTAACTGAAATGAGATTTGAAGCATTGGATATACTATTTGGAATTTTTCCAACAAATATGTTCCCATAAATGTGCAGTTGTTTTAGGTTAGGAAGTCCAAATCCCAAATTTGATGGAAGCATGCCTAAGAAAGAATTTTGTCCAAGATTCAAACCTTCCAATGTTGAAATGTTGAAGACTTTTGAAGGAATAGGCCCACTCAAGCTGTTATTTCCCATGTCTAGAAACAGAAGTTGACTGAGATGGCCTATCTCCATTGGTATCAAACCTAAAGGCACATATCATAGAGAAACAACAAATAAAGACATATGTATATGATGATGAAGCGTGGTGCAAAAGAAAGTATTAATAATTTTTTTTTTCAGGGAAAAATACTAATAATATTAAAATTGTAAAAAATTAATTTAAAGTATATTGAAGATAGAAAGTTAAGGGTATACCTGTAAAAAAGTTATTTTGCAAATATAACACTTGTAACGATGTGCAATTGCCAATGGAACGTGGAATGGCTCCTTCAAAATGATTATTGTACAGAGAAACATTTCAAATTGATTACACATCTTGTCTGAAAGAGTTTCATTTAAATTGTTATCGTAAAGGACGATCTCTCTCAAAGAAGAGATGTTGAAAAGGGACGATGGAATTTCACTCAAATGTAACATAAAAGTGTAAGTTATTGTTGTAACTTTGTTTTGTTTCCATAGGCACTGGCGGAGCAAGAAAAAAATACTAGGGTGGGCCGCCAAGAGATGTGGAGCTAGATTTTATTTTTTTGGGAAGGCAATTTGTTTGTGGCCAATTTATTTAGTACGTTAAAAATCAGACTAGTTTTCAACTCAATCAATGTACTAGGTTCTTGATCGAACAACAAAGTTATCAATTAAACCACATGATTTTTATTAAAAAAAAGAAAAATTAAACCACATGATTTAACTGAATAACTCAATAACTCATCTATGTAACTCAACTTTTATAATATATTAAATCGGATTGAACTGGATGACCAAGTCTAATTTTTTATTGAAGAAAAACTCATGACATACACTGTAATCAGCAAAATCATTGCATGATAAATTATATTAATAATCAAGTAAGATAGTAAAATTTGTCAAAAAAAAGTAACATAGTGAAATATATTTTCATTTAACAAAGAATATAGTATTTACTTTGTAAAAAAAAAAAGAATAAAGTATTTACAAAATTAACTATTTTTTTTAAAGAACAAAATTAACTATTTGTATGATATAAACAGTATATAAGGATATTTTAACACTTATATTATATTATGTGTTTTATTATATTACACATATAAAGTTGTTTTAAACTTTTTCAAAAAACAAAGTTGTTTTAAATTGAAAAAAGTTGTGTTTTATAAATTCCTCTATAAAATGTATTATTTTTTCAAATCCTCTATAGAAGTGACTTCATCAATTCATCGCTGCCAATTAATAACATTTGGCAGGAATCAAAAATAAAAATATCTTCAGCAGGGATCCATCCTCAACATAATGCACAACAAAGGCCTTACCAACCGTTCAACTGAACAAAGCTATTGGTGATAATTTGCACAAACTAATATATATAATGCAATTGTTTGCTATAATATGAGTATATACCTATAAATAATTTTTTTTGGGGTCGGCCATGGCCCGCCTCGGCCCATGAGCTGCTCCGCCCCTGGGCACTCCTTGTATTAGGGACCAAAACTTTTTTGTTAATATATCTATTTTGGCTTGTTAAAAAAAAAAGTGTAAGTTATGATTTACTAGTAATTACACACCTAAAATATTTTTGGTATAAACTATCCAAACAACACCTTTTAATTTTGGTATTTTTTTTATTTATTTGGTATAAATTTTGAACCAAATACATTAACTTTTATTGACGAATTTTTGCTTATATTTTGAGGCAGATGAGTATATACATTTTTTAAAAAATTACAATAATTACACGTGAGGCATGTTTCATTCATTCATTTCTTACCCATTTATGCTTATCACTACCAATTTGTACAAGTAACTTAAAAAAAAAAAACAGTTTTTTATTTGTAATTAAAATGTTGGTTAGTTGTTTGATCAATCATTTTTTTATATACAAATTTTCTAACAAAATTATATTGATTCGAACCAATTCATTCATATTAAATTTATTAACCAAATTAGTTTTCATCTTATTAAAAAAGAAATTATTACCTAATTATCCTTATTATTTATTAATTTTGTTAAGTCTGCAGCAACTTAACCTAATTTTTCTCCTCCACTAATCCCTTATTAGGTTTGCAACAACTTAATCCTAAAATTTTGCCTCTAAATTTGCAACATTAAAAGTTAATCATCAACCCTAAAATTTTGGCTCTAAATTTGCATCAGTTTGTGATTATCCATGCTACCTCAACAAAAACCCTAATATTTGTTGAGACAAAATCCTTATTTGATGTTTTAAAGATTACAAACATATTATATTTATTTAATCATGTTATCTACTAATTCGTTTTGTGGGAATTTGTTTCATGAGAATGTACTGAGAACGTTTTGGCATATACGAAGAAATTGGAACAGTACATCAAAAGTGAACAAGTTTGCACAACAAGAAAGTATGGCAGGTTATTATGTGCAGGATGTCTTTTGGGCCCTAAGAATAACTTTAGACCCATTTGGATACAAAAGGCCCATAAAGAATAAATATCTTACTCATGGATAAGAGCATATGGCTTATTAAAGCATGACATCACTAAAGCAAAGGACAATGACATAATCAGCATTGGGCAACAAGTTAAACAGCTCATCACAACTGGTTCTCTCTCTCGCAAGCAAGCTACAGTGCAAGCAAAGCTAGGCAAATCAGACAGAACATTCTGGCTATTTTTAAGAAGAAAAGAGAAATCAATTGAGACTTTGGACAACTATCAAAAACATGCCCAACAGCTCTATTTTCTCCCTTGATCATCAAGACACTCCTCACCTATAAATACAAGTGGTTTTGAAGGTTAAAGGCAAGAGTTTTGAAAGCTAATATTCTCTCAAGTGAAAAACATCACTACAAACAAAACTCTTCGCAAACAAAGCAAATTCCAAGCTCTCTCACTATATCTCTTGAATCTTCTCTTTCGAATTTGCTATTGTAAAACTCAAACAAGTGTTGAGTATTTATTTGATCCAAACAAATCTCATCATACAAAGTGTGTTGTATTTCTCAAAGTCTATTGGGCTTAATAGATTTGAGATAGAAAATTCAAACCTTTCTTTTACTAGTGTGCAAAGAATTGTAGAAGCCTGCTGAGGTTGATAATACAGGTGTAACAGACTGATCTGGTATGATCAAGATCTTACAGTGCTAGTCAGAAGTTTCTGTTAGCAAGACGACTCTAGTGGATAATCTCTATAGTTTTTAATCAATTAAGGGCCCGTTTGTTATAGCTTTTTTTTATAAGAAAACCACTTTTTTGTAAAAATAGTCACTTTTTTTAATATTGCATCTGTTTGTTACAGATTTTCAAAAAAATCAGAATCTAAAAAAAATTTCTAAAAACTGCTTCAAATAAGAAGTTGTTATGAGCAGCTTTTTTTTTATTAGATTATTTTTAGAGGAGAGAGAAATTTGTTACGGGATTTTAACAAAAAAGATATGTTTAAAACAAACTAAAATTTCAATCATATCCTTGTTTTTCTATATATACAAAGACTAATCTTCCTTTTTTCACAGCCTAATCGTTATTCTTCTCTCTATTCTCTAAACAAGTGAGTTCCCTCTTTTATTTTTTGCTGCAGATCATCTGAGTTGTGAAAGTTAGCAATTCTATTATCTTTTTCTTTCATTCATAATTGAACCTGTATATTTTTTTTTTTTCTGTTTCTCTTTCCATTATCATATTTTTTGTGTAAATTTTTTTAATGTAACAAATACGTAGATAGTATGTTATTTTTACAACATAAATGCATTTTTTAATTAACATACTTGTTTTCATACATAAAAAAGTAATTTTTTTGGACACACATGTTATATTTGGAAGAAAAAAATTGTGTCCTTTATGGTAATTTTATAATAAAAAATCACTTTTAGAAAGTTGTATCCAAACAAACTAAAAATCACTTTTTTAAAAAAAAGTGATTTTTGACATGGTAAACAAACAAAAAATAGATTC
>Ga0228711_1006994_pt1 | contig 16540 bp, 9 predicted proteins | sample MedpolnodulmetaG_2_FD_177996 | JGI IMG/M metagenome (GOLD analysis project Ga0228711, IMG submission 177996) | Root nodule microbial communities from Medicago polymorpha collected in Santa Monica, California, United States - brown nodules | ecosystem: Host-associated > Plants > Roots > Nodule...
CACTAAAGACCTAGGACCTACCCGTATAGACTTCAACCTAGGAACTCCTAGATCTGAGATCCCATCTCACTATCCTATGGTCAGTCACAGCCCCTGTGACCTATCAGACCTCAAACAACAAACACAAGATGAAGTCACCTTCAAACAGAACAACTACGACCTTGCTTAAAAGCTTTGGTGTAGCACAAAAAGTTTACAACTCAACAAACAGTCCTTATATCAAGATGATACAAGACTCACTACAAAACAGAACTAAACTTGCATCAACACTATACAAGAGTAGAACACACAACGACTCAAAACCTTAAAAACTAAACTTTTTAGAATGACGGCTTGAAAAAAAAATTAGCAATTAGGTCTTGAAGTCTTGTTTATATACAGAAGCAGCTTGGGCCAAATACTTAGTTGGGCTTCAGAACAAAGCAGATCGGTTCAGCTAATCTGCAAAACAGAAATCAGAAACAAATATGGAAAGTCGTAAAATGTAGGAACATCGTCCAAAACAATAACAAATATTTTCTAAAATATAATTACTACTTTAGGAATATTCCACAACTGATACTGTAAAGATATGCGCGTTGCTTGGTCAATAAGATAAGGGAATATTATTTCCTTAAACAATAAAGGGCGCACGTACAAATAGGCATGAACCAGGCACACTGAACCGTGCCAGGATGTTGAAACATCGTATCCAACATCTAAACACATGTTGGAACATTGGTTCCAACAACACAAACAACGATATTTGTTTTAGCAATAATGCAGCCAATACAAATACTCAACATATTGTGTTTTACATAAATTGAATCTGCCAACGGAGTACGGAGACGAATTGATTGAAAATTTTCTACTTTTAATGAGGTATGCAAAGGGAAGAATGTTACTGTGTGGTGCATTTGGTTGGAACGCAATTACATTCTTTTTAATGGGAAAGTATTGAATATCACGGAAGTGGTTGATAGAATTAAGTGGATGCATGGTCTTGATTCATTAATTGTAAAAGAAAAAAAATATACTCTAATTGGTGGATTAATCCACTTTCGTGCTTTCAATGTATATAATCTGAATTACACCCCTCGTACTCAAGTTAATAAATCACATTGCTTTCAATAAATGAGAGCTAAAAGTCCAATAGACGAAGAAATGATTATTGTGGTCACCATACAACTTTGGGTTAACCTAAACCATAACATATACAGAGCATTAGCAATATGAACTCCAATAGATGAACAAACAGAGCATTAATCATGTATATAACTAAGAAAAAACTAGAAAAAAGAGGTGTGTAACTAACCATCCGGCCTGCTTTGACGCTTTCAAAATTATCAGGGTTGTAAAATCTTCACTTGTGCAGTAATAAAATCTTCTGGTTTTTTCAACTTTTGGATTCCATATGTAAATATTCGCTTGTGCCCCTATAAAATGGAATGCATATATATGCCACAAAAAGTAACTCTTATACGAGTATAAGAATGAGAAGCGGTGGCTAGGTAGGTTATCGAGAATAAGTATTTCTTGGGTTTATAAAAATTCACCCTTACTAAGTGAAGGGTGAAAACGACGCAAAGAATTCACCCTTACTAAGTGAAGGATGAAAACGACCCAAAGTGGTGATTTTGAACAAAAAGACCCAAAACCACCTATTTAATGAATGATGAACAATGAAGAGAAAAGTATAAGAATGAGAAGCGGTGGCTAGGTTAACGAGAATGAGATATTTTATTTTGGGATTTTTGTTTTTGGTACAATTTTAGGATTTTTATTACCGGCTTTATAATAGTGGCATTTGGATTTTAGATTATATATTTGTATTTTGTTATTTCGGCATTTGGTTTAAGTGACTAATTTATCCAGAAGTTTTTTTCTTTGACCACATTGTCTTTATTTTGCCCTTTTTATTATATTGATTGTTTTTGCGTAAAAGATGTTACATATCAGAGCGGAAAAACAGAACGATTCTCAACGTGGTAATAATTTTGCTAGTCAAAGAACCAGTTCCAATGATATTTTGGTCGGAAGTTGTAAATTGAAGTGTTTCTGTTTTGAAGAGAAACTTGATTTGTGTACTTAAAAACAGGGCCACCAAAAAGGCTTGTAGCTCAAGAAAACATGTGGTAGACTACTCTATACTCCTTTGGTGCATTGCTTATGCTCAGATATACAATATGAGAAAAGGAAAAAACTTGATGCAAAAACTGAAAAAATGCATCTTTCTTAGTGCAAGTAATGTTTCAAATGCATATAAACTATTTAATCCACCAACAAAGATGTGTGTTGCCAACAAGGATGCTTTTTTACGAAGAAAGCATGTAAGATGGTACAACCAGAAGCCTAAGCAAGTTATTTATGAAAATTAGGAAGAAGTTCATATAGCTGGTCAAGTCTTGGATGGAAGATTATAGATAACTGGGTTAAGTAATATAATTCCTCATTTTGCTTTGTTCGGATATTGTGACCCAACAATGTTTGAAAGTATGTGTTTTCCTTGATCGTGGGTCGCATCTCCTAGGCTTGCATTCCCACATTTTCGGACAAAGTTTTTTTTGTTTATAAAAGAAAGATAAAAGACAAGAAAAACAGACTAAGAAATCATTTGACTAAACACTCCAGAGATGTCCGCAGAATAAATTCTATCTAAGCCGGAGGAGAAATCCAGATCTTCAAAGAATCGACATTAGTAGCATTCAATTTAGCCAACCAATCAACACATTTGTTACCTTCTCTCAAGGTATGAGTAAAAGAGACTATCCAAGGAAGAGAATAAAGCTTCCTAGTAAGGGAAGGTAAGTTTGCATGGGGATAAAAACCCATTCTCCTTGGTATCAGCAAACAGATTCAAAGCTGACTGGGAGTCAGATTAGATGATGATAAATCGCTATCCAAGATTCCAAACCAATTGAAGGCCCCTCCAAATAGCCGAAAGTTCTGACCAAAGTGTTTGCACATTAAGCTTCTTTACTCTCTCTGATTGTGGCCTCCTTGAAAATAGGAATGTAGTGCTTGTTTTAAGCTGAAATCCCATTTTCAACATTAAAATGACTTTCCCTATTCATCTGATTTGGCTATCCTTGATTCAGCTCACCCTTAATTCATTTGTAGTTAGGCCAAATTCGAGCAATGCTTAGTTAGAATGTTTTGTTATGTAAACAACATCAAAGTTAAAATAAAATGTTTCTATATGCTCATACTAGAGATTTAATTTGTAAGAAATTAGTTAAGAGGTTTGACTATATCTTCGTAAAGGGAGATGTATATTAAATTGGCATCTCTCTTATATGTCATTTAACTATTAACAATACACTCTCGCAGCTTATAAGATATAAGAGATATGTGCCAAGGAGAAAGACAAAAGCTGGGAGAAGAAAACGAAAACAATAAGAAAGTAAAAGAACAAATATGATGAATATGATTTGGAAAGAAACAACAAAAAAGTAGTCTTGCAAGAAACTTGTTTATTGTTCATCAAACACATTTTAGCGTCCAATATACAAAACAACCATATATATTATATAGTTAATCAATATCTGATTTCAAGCAAATAAGGAGGTTGTCTTCCAGCCCCTCCAAAGTAGAATACAGGGTCTTTTCCATATGGAGCGTCATTGAGGGCACTGTAACAATATGGTTCTGCAGCATGTGTACTTACAAATGATGGGTACTTAAGAGCTTGTGAATAATCTTTAATTCTCACACTACTCATGAAACATGCGGCTCCAAATCGACCACTTGCTGCCTCTCCACTACCCATTTGTGTTCCTGTGTGAGGAGGTTTTGTTTTGACCTCATAACTAAACACTTGTCCACCCCATTGAACCAATGTGGCACTGTGTCTTAAATTACCTAATAACTCTGCTGGCCAGTAACCTACAGGGATGTTATTCTTCACTTTAAGCCACCAGTTTTGGGCATTATCCTAAATCAAGCCAACATATTAAGAGAAATTAAAATAACAATTATTTTGTACTACAATATTAATGAAACCATTGTATAAAATTTGTGTTTCTACTTTGTAATTATTACCTGAAATATTCCAACATTGATTTCATATTGTTGTTGATGAGGGGATGAAACAGGTCCTAGGGTAGCACCAAGGGCTATGCCCTTGTTTGTTTGCACAAAACCCTTGCAAGTAAGATCAAAGCATCCTGTTGACTTGTATGTATCTTTCTGCACCACAATCAAGAAACCAAAAATCAATGTTTATTTCTCTTAGGGTTTGTGGTTATAAAAAAAAAACTATAAGGGTGTGTTTGTTTCAAGTTATATTTGTAGATTCCTGTGAATAAAATCATAAAAATGCATATGCCTATGTTTGTTACAAGTTTACTAAATTTTTATTCCTGGGTATAAAATGTTCCTGGGAATAGAAAAGTTTTCCCAATGAAAAAGGTGGGAATAAAGTTCCCATGAAGATGGGAATAAAATCATGTGTAATTACCTATTATAAACCCTATTTTTAAGGTTCCTTAGAATATTATAATGTTAACCAAACATCTTTTTTCTAAATACCTTAGAATAAATTTCTCATCTTTATATTCCAAGGAATGTTATTCCTAGGAATAAATTTGGTAAACTTGAAACAAACACACCCTAAGATTTGAAAAGACCAACAAAAGAGAAAAATCTTTCAATAAATAATAACTTTCTTTCAATAAATAATAACTTACAGTCCAATAGGTGAACAAACGGGTGTTGTGGTCACCATACAACTTTGGATTAACCTAAACCATATATAGAGCATTAGCCATATGTGTACTCGTTTATAGCATCATACATGCATTTAATCACATATGGACTCAACTATAAGCAAAATATCTACTTTCACGTAGTTAAGTGTATTAAGTTTTCTTTATTTCGTGTAAAATAAGAAATAATTTACTAATCCACTCCTAATATAACATTTGTCTCCTCATTACATTTAAGAATTAATTTATGGGTATTTTGGAATAATAACATTAAGTATGGATAAATCAACTAACATTTGCTTATAGTTGAGTTAAGAGGGATTATATAACTATGAAACAACTAGGAAAAAATTAAGTATGTATGGTAAAATGGACATTTGAAGTAGCATGAAAACTAATTAACTGTCCAGCCTGCTTCGATGCTTTCGAAATCATTTCCATTATCAGCCTTAAGCCACATTTGAGCAGTAGTGAAATCTTCTGGTTTCTCAACCTTTGGATTCCATACGTTAATATTTGCTTGTGCCCCTATGAAATTATATCCGTATGTCACAAGATGTGCATCCTGCAAGATCACACCACTCTCTTATTGCATGTTAGTCATATTACATTCATTTATACTGTAATAAATTGGCTAAAAAATCAAAATGAGATCACTTGTGTGGCACATGTATATGTATAAAAATAGAGGAATACTAATATAAGTTATGATATGTACCGAGCGATTTTTCAGATTAACAAAACCACCGGTAGGATCACGGACACGGTTGGGGAAATTAAGGTTTGTGTTGTATGTTGTATTCACAAATAGCTCTAGAGGTTTTTGTCCGAAGCGGTCAATTGAAACAGCTCTTAGCAAGTCCTCTTTTCGAATTCTTCGTATAGGAACAGTTTCTTCTGGACAACTTCCACTTTTTGTCCATGTTTGAAAGACATCAGAGCTTGCGTTTGAAGTAACTCCTGTGCTTGGACTTTGTGATTCAAGAAGAAAATCGGGTATCCTCTGCAGAGTTTGTTAGTTAAAAAAGGATGTGAAGATATACAATATTGATAATAAATCAAAAGATGAATTTTAAAGTTTCTTAATTGGATTTCTACTCAAAAGTTAAATATAAATCAAGTTTCATACCAAAGAGGTGAAATCGACCTTCATGTTTTTTTGTTTATATTAGTTGACCGGATGGAGTATTTGTCTGGTAGATGATAGGCTCCAAATACATGATTGCTTCTTTTACATTTGTGGAGGAGACTCAAACCTCCATTTCTCCCCCTATGTAATGAATATTTTCTTATATGTTTTAATTCTTGATTTTTAAACCGTAAGGCGTTTATTTATTATAAAGGGTCTTGTTAATGAATGTCTTTAGGACACTCTTTAAAAAATTTAATAAAAAAATCTAAAAAAGTTAAATACTTTAATTTCCAACACATTGAATACACAAATTTTCATAAAAATTTATCACTCAAATCCCTTAAAGACCATTTCGATGACACTCGTTGGTATTTTTCGTTTACAAAAAATACAATTTGATTTTTCTAAAAAAGATATATACCATTTGATTCGTGAATTGCAACATAGAATATACCGGGTGGTAGTAATTAATAACGCACCTGAATAATGTGATTTTTTAAAGCATGATGGTCTAAAACAGGTTGTTTATAGATGTTAACACAATCAATAATGTCTCCATCTTTGCTCTGCAAAAAAAGTACAATATCATATTTTATATTCATTCTAACACAGTAATTATAAATCATTTTTTAATTTTTTGGAGAAAAAAAAAAGCAGCAAAATATTGGTCATCCCTACTAAGTTGTCATCACTGATCTAAATAGAAAAACCACAAGCCCCAACATTACTCTTAAACAAAAGAAGTGCAAGATTAATTGATATTAGATTGAACTAAGTATAAGTGGTACTACACCACCCATTGTAGTAAGTAGCACTCAATCAATCTTTAAAAAACAAAGAGGAGCTCAAATACGACAATCATTTTCCCCTTTGTATGCAATGTAATGGAAAAAAAATGTCATTCACATTTCTTTCAATATCTGAAAATTTATCATATTTTTAATATTCAAACATTCACTCATTGTTGATTTTAAAATAAGAAAAGAGAAAGCCTACTTTTTTAGAGCACCGCAAGATTCCAAGAAAGAAAAAGATCATCTTCTAAAATAATATTCATAAAGTTATATTTAGGATGGGAGAGTTATGGAATTGCATACCCTGATGGATTTCACTGCAGGCTTGTTTAAGAGCTTCAATTTGGCTTCTATTTCTCTTTCTAAAGGTGAATATGTTCTTGCTTCAACCTTCAATTCTAGTGTACACAAAGCAAAGAACACCCAAAGCAACAACATTCCAGCCTTGTATCTCCCCATTTCGCATTCAATAAACTTGTAGACATTCAAGATAAATAGCACAAATATTTATATAAGATGTTCGCGCGGAAAATGGGACTATATTAATGGGCGTTATTAATGTTATTTATTTCCTTTTGACAAAATGATTTATTTATTTATCTATCGTGAAAAATGTTTGTTTTCAATTTTATTTTATGGAAAATGTTAACCAATCTCCGAGTCCATTGATTAAAGAAACAAATATAGCAGTATTGCATTGCAACTTATGTAATCAATTCTTCAAAAGTGTAACAAGTGTTGTTTTCTACTTAAACCTTATTTTCTTTAAAAATCATGTATTCAAATAGGACGCATCTTAAAAATCAACATATAATAATTTTGTCTTAAAAAATTTTAATTCAAATTTTTAAAAGTACAAATATTTCTCTTTTCAATGCAAACTTATATTTTTAAGTATAATTTTAAAGCAAAAGTTAGCAAAAGACAAATTAAATCTGAAGAGAGTAGTAGACATTCAAAATGAATGAATAGAACCAAAGTTTATAGTAAAAGATGTCGTAATAAAAAAAGGGGAATATTAATGAGGTTTATTAATGTACTCACTCCGGTCCTATTTATAAGAAATATTTGACTTTTTTGATTCATTTTATAAATGATGTATTTGGTCTATATTCTATACCAAATACATTAATTACTCAATGAATCTAAAAAGTCAACTTTTTCTTATAAATAGGACCGAATGGAGTATTTGACTTCCTTTTAAAAAGATGGTGTTATTAATGACATTATTCATTCTTTCAAAAAAATAATTAATGACATTATTCATTGTGAAATACTCTCCGGTCCTTAAGAAAATTTTCATCCTACATCACAACTTTTAAGATAGATTTATAGCTATTGTCCAAAACAAAAAAAAAATTATTGTTCAAAAGACTTTGCTGACTCTTATTTAATGTTAGTCTTTTTAAAAGGTTAAATTGGTCATTTGATCTCTTAAATAATTTCTTGATTTCATTTTGGTCGCATAAATAGTCAAACTTCTGTTTTGGTCACCCAAATATGTTTCCGTCAGACAATTTGATCTCTTCCCGTTAACCAGGCAGAGTGATAGTGTAGGTTATGTCACTTCAAATATTTATTGCCTTTGATCTCCTCAGAGGCAAAAATAATCTAAACTTTTAATAGTCAAATTTTTTTATCTTTAAGCAAATAGTCGAATATTTAGTCAATTTTGCAAATTTTATAGGCGTGTGCACTTTTACCCTCTGGTGCACTTAAGGTAGGACACAAGTAGTTCTTCCCCTTAGGATATTAGATGTTAAGATGTCTAACATAGATTCTGTTAACATAGATCTAGGAAGTTCGAATGGAGGTGTCTTATGTTTGAGTGGGAGAAGGGAGAAATGTACTATGCGTGCTTTCGTGAAGGGATTCTCTGGGGTGGTTTTGTCAACTTTTTAGGATGAGTGGACTTGCTTGGCGATCCCTAAAGATGTTTCTTGGGTAAAATCAACTTATATCTTCTTGAGTCGGTTTGTTCCCTTCCTTGGAGGTGATAGGTTGGCTCTCCTTTGGTAGAGGTATGCTCGGTTAATGGTGATTATTTTCTCTTGGCAAATGTTTCTACGCCGCTTATCAATGAGGAGGAATTTGTTCAAGAGACGAGTTTTTGGAAGGATTGAAGAACCTCACTATGTGAGATATGTCATGGTGTTAGTGAGACGGAAGACCATTTGTTTGTTACTTGTGCTTTTATGGATGCTATTTGAAACATTGTTATTACTTTGATAGGTTTGTCTCTGGTGCTCCATGGAAACTTTTCCTCGTTATTAGAGTTGTTTGCTCGATGTGGCCAAAGGGGAAGATCAGGAAAGGCATGTTGTTGATTTGGCGCACTACACTTTGGTCCATTTAAAAGGCTAAGAATGGTCTTATTTTCGCTTCGATGTGTTCTAAGGCGGCGGATGTGGTGGAGTGGAGTCAATTAAGTGTTTGTCGTGGAATTGGTATATGGGGAAAGGGGTGGGCTATCCATATTTTGTATCATGTGAGTGGCACATTAACCCTTTGAACTGTATTGGTAGGTAGTTTTTGGTGGTTTTGCTCTGTTTGTTTTTTGCTTAGTAGAGTAATGTTGTTCTAGTTAGGGTTACCACAATGCTCTCTTTTGTCCGATTTTAATAAAAATAAAAAAAAAAACAAGTAAAATAAGTGAAATTGCAAGTTCCAGAAATATTAGTGCATGTAATTTTATTGTTCGTCAAAAACATTCTAGCATGCAATACATAAAACATAAATGTAAGTATTTAATGTGTGGGTTCAAGGACAATAAGAATTTCTTCCCTCCCCTCCAAAATAAAATACAGGATCTTGTCCATATGGAGCCTCATTAATATGGTTCTGCAGCGTAAGTAGTTACATATGTTGGGTATTTGAGAGCTTTTGAATAATCCTTAATTCTAACGTTGCTTATGTAGCACGCAAGCCCAAATCGACTCATTGCTTCGTCTCCGCTACCCATCTGTGTTCCAGTGTGAGGAGGGGTAGTTTTGACCTGATAACTAAACACTTGTCCTCCCCATTGAACCAATGTTGCACTGTGTTTTAAATTACCCAATAATTCCGCTGGCCAATAACCTACCATGATGTTATCCTTCACTCTAAGCCACCAGTTTCCATCCTCATCCTAAATCAAGAGAAAAGAAATAATATTTGTTATGTACATTAGTCATATAATTCATTTTTCCGTTAAAAAAATAAATATGATTGCATAAATACAATTTGTTAATTTGGTTAAGATTTTATCCATGACAAATTGAGGAATTTTATGTTCAATATATGTATAATAAGTGAAAGGATAAAATTTCATTTTATGGTCAAGCTCCTATTTAAAAACACTAATGTAATTAAAACTTTTTTTTGTTGTTGATTAAAGAGCAACTATAAAACTTCCTTCTTGAGCTTAACTCGTTTGTGAGGAGTGTTGTATTATTTGTGTAGAGATTAAATTTGAACCATGAATTTTCTATTTATTCATCTAACAATGTGAATTTTTAGTCTAGACTACTTGACAAAAGAAAAAATAGCAACTATAAAACCAACATATATAAACATGGTATATGGTATATACTATAAAATAGTTGAATAGAAATATGTGAATAATCTATAAGACACGTTATTATTACCCAAAATATTCCGACGTGGAGTTCATATTGTTGGTTAAACTTGGCTGAATAAGGTCCCACGATAGAACCAAGTGCAAATTCTGTGGCTATTTGAACAAAACCACTACAGGTAAGATCAAAGCAACCTGTTGACTTGTATGAATCTTTCTGCACCGCAATCAAGAAACCAAAAATCAACGTTGCTCTCCCTAGATTCGTGGAATTATACGAAACAATTTGGTATAAGATTCGTAAGTGGGTGGTGGGATTGGTCCCTTTGGATTAGTCGGTTCTTAGATCGGATACCGAGTTTTAAAAAAAATAAAACTTGGTATAAGATAAGAAAATACCCAACAACAACAAAAAATTGAAGGGAAGAAAATGCCCACATAGAAAGACAAAATATATAAATAAATATAAAAGAACTTACAGTCCAATAAATGAACAACCGCGAGTTGTGGTCACCATACAACTTTGGATTAACCTAACCATAACATTTTTAGTGAGCATTAGGCATGTGTAATCGTATCCATAAAATCAGAGATGTATATATTTAATCATATGTATTATACTATATAGCTAAGAAACAACTAGAAAAGTATGTGTGAATGTTGATCTTGACTTTGAGGAGGGTGATCACTAACCGCCCAACCTGCTTCGATGGTTTCAATTTCAAGACCATTGGCAGCCTTAAGCCATATTTGAGCAGTAGTGAAATCTTCTGGTCGTTCAACCTTTGGATTCCATATATTAATATTTCCTAGGGCGCCTATAAAATTGTATCCGAATGTCGCAAGATGTGCATCCTGCATGATCACACCACAAACTCATTTATATATATAATGCTATTCATATATTCATTATGCTGCAATAAATTAACTAAGAAATTAAAATGATCACTTGTGTGTCCACATGCAAAAAACTAATATCAGGTGTGATATTTTACCGAGCGATTTATCATCATAGACGATACATCATCGGTAACACTGAGGTTGGGGAAATTAAGGTCTGTGGTATTTGTTGAATTCACATAAGGTTCCGGGGGTTTTTGTCCGAATCGATCAAGTGAAACAGCTCTCAACAAGTCAGCCTTTTGAATTCTACGAATAGGTACGGTTCCTTTTGGGCAACTTCCACTTTTCGTCCATGTTTGAAACACATTAGAGCTTGCATTTGAAGTAACTTTTGTGCTTGAACTTTGGGATTCAAGAAGAAAAGCAGGGATCCTCTACACAATTTGTTAGGTTAAGATGCACAATTCATTAGTTTGATAACGATAAAAGAATCAAAGTTGAAATGAAAATTATAGGTAGTAGTAATTAATAACGTGCCTTAATAGTGTGATTTTTTAATGCAGGATGGTCAAAAGCAGGTTGTTCGTAAATATCGACACAATCAATAATGTCACCATCTTCACTCTCTCTGCATAAAAAAAAATATATATTCTTAGATGTATCTAGACACAACAATTCAAAATCTTCTAAGGCATAAAAGGCATAATATTCTTAGCATCTATTAACAATATTTCCGTCGTTTCAAAAAAATAAACTAACTAAACAGATTGATTTACGTGCATATATATAATAAATTCTAAACTGGAGATATTTGTTCGTATTCATAAAAATAAATTTGTCTAGAAGGTAAAATCTAAACTGATTGTCTAACTGGAATGGCGGAGATATATGGAATTGCATACCTTGATGGATTTCACTGCAGGCTTGTTTAGAAGTTTCAATTTGGCTTCGATTTCTCTTTCTAAAGATATGATGTTGCTTCAACTTTCGATGCTAGAATGGTAGTACACAAGGCAAAGAACATCCAAAGCCACAATATGGCAACCTTGCATTTCCCCATTCCACCTTGAGATCCTTCCTTCAATTTCTCCTTTTTTTAATGGGTGTTATAATGTATTTTATTTTACTTTGACAAATGAGTGTCTTTTATAGGGGTTTGACAAAAAGGTGTAGTTCACATATTTATTCAGTAAAAAAAATTGCTGATAATAAAATATTTATTGTGACATCTATATTTTCTTTTTAGGGGTGTGACATTTATATTTGTAGATTCATTTCACAATGAAATTTATTTATTGTTTTACTCCTTCCTCCTTTGCAAATTCGTTTTAGAAAAATAAAATATATATTTGTAAATTGACTATTTTTTTTTTTGGTAGAATTGACTATGTTTTTTTAATTCTTGTGTAGACAGACAAATTTGACTTCATATTTTATTTTGGACAAACAAATTTGACTTCATTAATTACATAATAAATAATAAAGTGAATACTTATTTTAGTATCTGAAAAAGAAAAAAAAAATGACTCAATTTAATTCGTGAGAAAAATAAAAACATATTTTAGTCCATAAGATAAATAAATCGTAGCAGCTACCTTTATACACTTTGTTTGGATAATAAAGAAAAGATAAATGGTATTCCCGTGAATTTTTTTATTTTTTTTTGGTGTTACAAAGTAACAAAGCAAAAAGAAACAGAAAAAAAGGGGAAAAACTAAACACTACATAGCTAGTTTATCTCTCAGAAGGAGAGACTCTAAGCCACAGTGAGCTGAAGAAGCGGAATGGGGCCATAAAATCAGCACATATATTCTGCTCCCTTGGAATATGAACTAAATTGATAGTCCCATGGTGCAAGGCATCTGAGATTTCTAGTAACACGGAGGCATACACATGCAAACTTGCATTTGTCACATTGAGAATAAGGTCTATTGCTTCCAAATAGTCACTCTCGCAAATGAAGTGTGTATAGCCGAGATCATAACAAGTTGCAATCCCAAGTTGAATAGCACGAAGTTAGTTTAATTGATAGGAACATTGCATTATATATGCATGGATCGAGATTCGAACATCGAACACCCCCTCCTATTTGAAGGTGAGAAAAACACAAGAAGGGGGGGTTGAATTGTGTTTTCTTTTTCTTCGTTTTCTCCTACTGAATTCACTGATCAGAAGCAGATAGAGTTCAGCTTCTGAAGTGATCATCAGAATCTAAATGCAGCGGATAAAACAGAGAGAGAGAGAGAGAGAGAGAGAGAGAGAGAGAGACAAAGCAATTATACATGTTCCTTCCACAAACCGGAAGTAGTCCTGTCCCCCTTGCACTTCCAAGGAGAGTTCACTAAGAATGTAATATCTGATTACAACTGCTCAATGCTACAACTAGCAAGAGACTTCAAATTACTCAAGCACAACTGCAAGAGATTTCCTATGCTCCTGAACACAGTCAAGAGACTTCCAATGCTCAAGCACAACTGCAAGAGACTTCTATTGCTCAAGCACACAAGCAAGAGACTTCTAATCAAACAGAATTACAAAGAAGTTTGTTTGAGTTTGAACACTTGATATACAATCAATGGTGTTCACAATACAAATCAGATACAAACTTTTAAGACTCTAGAATTTCTAAGATATGAACTTTGATAAGAAATTCTAAGTGACTTTAGATACAGAACAATAATAGCAGAATTTGTCACTTGTGAATTGTTGTATGAGTCTTGTTTTTGTGTGTTTCTACATATCTAACCAGCAGGTCTTCACTCCTTTATATAGAGGTGTGAAAGATAAGTTGGAAATTGTCAGCACATTAAAAAGAGTCGTTCGAAGCTTGATCAAAATCACCAATGATCTTTAGCTTGATATGGTTATTGTCCTATGAAGGATCAATTTCAAATGCATTCCTATTTTGAAGGAACATTGCTGCAGGCATAGCTGTTATTCTTGTCTTGATGCAGAGACACGAACAGAGTAGTGGAGGAAGTGGTTGTACAGTTCGTACAGTTGTCCTTTGTCAACGCTCTTGAGAGAACAAGCATCCAATGCTTTCAAATTCTTCCAAAACGGTCGTTGCTTCACTCTTTCAGTCTTTTGCAATGCTGGACAAGATTAAATCCATTGAACAGCCTTTGAAGCTTTAAGTCTCTCATCTTCTGATGAACTTCAGCTTCTGGTGATATTGCTTCTAATGAGATGCTTCTGACGAACTTGCTTCTGATAACGGCATCACTTCAGGAGCACTTAACTTCAGGAGCACTTCTTATCAGATGCTTCAAGCTTTAATCTTGTTGATTCCTTTGCTCTCTTTTGTTCTTTCAGAACCTTCTAAGATATCAAAACTTTGTCTATGGTCCTGTACACTTGAATAAATATTAGCATATCCAATTGACAATTTTTAATACCTTATTATCATCAAAACTCTAAAGGGTAATGTATGTTAAACACATTTTGTTCCAACATTATTCTCTATCAAAAAGTGAATTACTAGCCGTTAGGCTACTTGACAAAAAAAATGTTCAAAATAAAACGAAGAGATCAAGAAAAGAGAAATAGAAAATAAGATCATTAACAAAGCGAGAGATAATGAAAGAAAATTCATTACAAGAACAACACATGTCTTTATAAAATGAAATAAATATCTTTAAGCAAAAATTTGATATGATAAAAAAGAATCAAAAAATTAAATAAAAAATTAATATTCCACTAATCAACTTTTATTACATAATACAAAAGGAAAAATAAATAGAATAAAATATTTTCCATAACCATAAAAGGAATTTAGTTTTAATTTAATAAATTAAAATATATTTTCTTAGACAAATAATATTTAATTAATATAAATAAAGACCATTGGAAAATAATTTTATGTATCTACATACTATATAAAAGTAAAATAAATAATATTAATAGATAAAAGAAATACCAATCACATAATATATAATCCTCCCAAATTGAAAAAAAAAACAAAGAAATGGATGGCTAACAATGAGAAGAAAATAATAGCCTCTATTGATAATTAGTTAATTATAAAATGTGGTTGATATTTTAATACTTTTTATCAATTAGGGTCATAATACTCATATATATAGTATGTTAGTATATTAGAGTGATAGTCATTTTGGTCTCTGGATGTGTAACGGATAGCTATAATAATCTTTGTATGTATCCAAATTCTAAAATAGTCTTTGATTGTGCATTATATTAGTCAAAATAGTCTCTGACGTTAAACTAGTACTTCAATATTGACAATAACTCTTCTTTTATATGGACAAATATGACAATAAATAAGTACTCATATTGATTGATATGACAATAGTATATTGAGGAACTGGTACATTAGTATTAACGAAACATTTTAACGCAAAGGAGTATTTTGATTAACGGAGTGCACAATCAAAGACTATTTTAAAATTATGATACATTCATGGACAATCTTGACTACTCGTTACACATTCAAATATTAAAATGACATTAAACTCATCAATTATTTCAATTTTTGTCTTTTTAACAAGTTCTCTAAGGGCACTTGTTAGCATAACACTTAGTTTTTATAATTAGGGTTAAATTAGTTTTTATCCATATAAAATTGTTAAATTTTGATTTTAATCCCTTTAAAAGAAATCAACTTTTGATCCTTGAAATGTTTTTTGTATCATTTTTTGTCTCTACTTTTAAGTCAAATTATGTGTATCATTCAAAAAATAATATTTTGCAGTCATGTCTAGTGCCACTAGTACAAAAAATACTTTTTAGATTCGTGTTTAAGTCGGTTCCCTCTGCCACCCGTCTTAAGAAGTGACGCGGTGGCAGTTTCGCAATTCTTTCAAACTTCCTTAAGTCGGTTATAAGGTTATCCGACTTAAGGTTGATCGATTAATGAAAAGAATTTTTTTTAACAAATTCCTTAAGTCGGTCTATTGGCCACCTGACCTAAGGAATATTTTCCGTTTTTTTTTTGTCAAAATAAAAACTTTTTCTCTTTTTCTTGTCTTTGTGAATCATCAACTTTCCCTCTTTTTATTTATTAATTTATTAAATAAATAAAATAATTAAATTTAAATAAAGAAATTACCTACTATCTATCAATGAATACGATCAATCACTCACTCACATCCATAGTTTTCGTCGTACTTCTTCTCCCCCACCGAACCATCACGTCATCACACTTCCTCCATCTCGGGCTGCCGTGAGAACAAAACGACGGTATGATTCAATCTCGTTGACAACTAATCTTTGTTTCAAGCGTCGCATCTTAATTTCTTCTACTGCGGTAAGAGCATCAAAATCTCACTCTTTGTTCTTTGTTCTTCATCTTTTACACTTCCTCTATTATGCGTTCCTTCAATTTCTTCCATTAGTTTTTGCTTTGACTTTTAAATCAAAAATACCATTTTTTTTAAACCCTAATCTTCATTTTTCTCTCAAATTCGAATTTGGATTTTGATCCTGTTAATTTTTTTTTTGTTATTGAAATTGTTAAATAGACCTCTTTTCCAAACCCTGAAATCTCTTTGTATGAAAATTCATTGGATGA
>Ga0228711_1006996_pt1 | contig 16539 bp, 11 predicted proteins | sample MedpolnodulmetaG_2_FD_177996 | JGI IMG/M metagenome (GOLD analysis project Ga0228711, IMG submission 177996) | Root nodule microbial communities from Medicago polymorpha collected in Santa Monica, California, United States - brown nodules | ecosystem: Host-associated > Plants > Roots > Nodule...
AAGTGCATTATTTTAGAAGTATTAAAGCTTATAGACATGTGTAGATTTGTTATGAACTTATGATCCATTAGAGATACCCTTATCAGTTATAATCTGATATATGTGTCTTTTGGTCTAACAAGTGTAAGCTAGCTAAGCTGTATAGAGTATAGACAGCTTTGCAAACTGAGAATGCTGTGATTTCAGCTTGTTGGGAGTTGTTTCAGGGGCTGATTTGAGCATCCACTGTTGTGTACGTGTTCTCCTGTTTGAGGGGATCTTTCGGCATGTTTCAATTGGTTTTTTCTTACGTTTCAGATCTGCTTTGCACTGAGTAGATTGTATCAGTGTTTTGCAGTCTGTCAGGTGCACTTGTGCTGCAGTTTTTTATGCACAGTTTGGTGTTGCTGTTGTTGTTTGCATTGGCTTTATCTTTTTCATTTCCTGTTTGCTGATATGCCTAGTCGAGTCTAAAAATATTTTACAAGAAAGGTAGCAGAGTATTAGGATTTTTCAACCATTGCTGCTTGTAAGCGTATTTCATCTGAGAGTGCAACCCTTACTTTTACTGTCCATGGTTTTAAATTTTCAAGAAAATAAGAATTGATGTCGTGAAACTGTTCGTATTTCTTCTGCATATCAACTTAATTTTTAACCCTTTCATTAGAAATCTAAGATCATGCAAATATATAGCTTTACATTTGCAATTAAGATAAACAATAAGGTTCTAAATTAAGAAGAATGACACTCCTAACAGAAAAAGGGGTTTGATAAGGGGATTGATAAATGCAAGGAATAGTTATTCATTTGAATTTAGAACTACACTAGTTAATATTGATAAGCGAAGACTTAAATTTATGGGAGCTCTTTGCAATTGCAGTATAGTTTGAATTACTAATGACAGCATAGGTTATGTATAGTGGGACTGCATGTTTCTACCTTTCTTATAGTACAAGATAGTATGAAGAAAAATCTCTGTCTTGATTATTTCTTAATATTGCATTTCTTGTAAAAATACTGGTTGGAATAATATAACTCGGTCAATGGGAAGATTTGGATGGTCCTGTTATACACATGAATGATGTCAGTGCTATTAGTTGCAGAAAAGCAACAGTTTATGCAATTTTTAATAATGTCTCAAATTCTGTTTATAATATTTAGATTAGATTTTATTTTCATGTATCAAAAAGGTTATTCTATTTTCTTGTTCTTATCTTAATTGAATCATATATGATGTTCCTATTTTGAATTGCAGCAAAATTTTCTGAGATTTCATTGTTAAATAATAGTCATTTTTCAGCATATTAGAATTTTCCCTTTATCTCCTAGCCATTCTGGAATAGGATGAGTGATTCTTTCTTTCAGTGTTGTTAATGATATTACTTTGCTACTGTTGGATGGAGATCCGTGATATTCCATACTTTCATGTTTTGTGAATCTTTTCTTTTAATTGCTATTCCATGGGAAGTTCTTTGTCACTTTATGGTTTCTGTGTTTGCCATCATTTCCAACTTCTGCTTATCTCCCCCGGTTTCAGTGTTCAACTACCTAAAAAATAAAGTTTGGCATGAATTTATACACAGATAGTTCATTGACTTCTATAAAACTAGAATGGAGTCATCGATTGCTGAGTACACAAGAAGGTACTTAATTAGGTAGTTCAACATTCACTCTTTGCACGTACACGAATTAGGTCATCGCGTGCACGAATTTGTTGGACTCAAGTTTGAGCTTTTTATTGTCCCACCTTCCTCCGCTGGTGAAGGGAAAGACTCCCACGCACACGAAAACCCTTGAAATCCAAATAAAAGTTGTAGGTTAAAAAAAGTTAGTAGTTGTAGGTTAAAAAAAGTTGAAAATTCTAACTAAGCTCTATATCTAAAATAAAAGTTGCGTAGGTAAAACCAAATGATTTTTTTGACGAGTTCAACTTCGTCACTAAATCCGTGGGTATATACAACTTTTTTTTGAACAAGGTGGATGTATACAACTTACAAGTGTAGACTACAAAAAAATCGTCTGTATAGATACTTGATGCAATAACTACGACAAATTTACTTTTACCTAGATCAAGACCCTTTACGAAGCTCATTCCTTTTTGTCGTATGCTTTGAAAATAACGATATAGCCACTCTTACCTGATCCGGTCTAGAAGATATCATTGAGTGGAAAACTTCTTGGACAAATATAGTATTTTCAAAGGTACTCTTAGCGAAAATAACAGGGAGAAAAATTTGAAATTAAAACTACATGTGATATTAAAACTCTTAGGCAGTGGCTAGATATGAAAAATCTACAAATTTCATTCCTAGGTATTATCCGTGGGTATTATCAAAAGAATCGTTGGTAGTGGCGGAGAGTTTGAAAACAAAGTTGCAGTCAATGATTTAATATTTCAAAGAGAAATTGCAATGAAAAATCATAAATGGGAATTGTAGTCATGGATTAAAATTCTTCTATAAATTGGAGGAAAACCTGTTCTTTATTTTTTGGTGTTAAGGATTTTAGTTAAGGATCAGTGCAATAAAGCCTTGAAACTTGGTTGTTTAAGGTCCAATATATCGAGTAAAAAATGATGATTATACGTATAAAGTCTACAAAAATTAAATATTAAAACCGAAAATATAATAACATACTAGTATAGTTTTTTCTTCTTCTTAAGTTTGGAGGGACCAGCAGGGGCGGAGCTAGGTAGCATTGAGGGTGTGCAGCTGCACACCCTGAATTTCTGAAATTTGCATCAGTTTTCCTACTTTCATTGCTATTTGCACACCCTGATATTTCTGTTTTGCACCACCTCACCCAAGACTGGGTATGACTAACACGCACAGAATCTGCATTGTTTGGTGTGCATACTGACGCTCGCATGTACCAGTGCTACATATGTTTTGACTTTTCAAGTGTTATTATTTTATTTATTTTATGATTTGGAAATTTTCATCACTTAAATAAAAGCCAAAAACAAAAACTTAACATTAGTATCGAATTCATGTTATATGCATCTACAAGTAAACATCCACTACACCAATTAAACACATTTTTTACTCTATATCTTTGCAAATAAGTTAGATGATGTATACTGAAACAAAAATCTTTTTACTCCTTTTTTCAGAGGAATTATTTCACTCTCTATTCTCTAGTCCTATTTTTTTTTAGAGAAATGTTAGCAACACACCTTCTAACACACACTCTCTTTGATTGGTTAAAATTCACATGGGACCCACAAAAAGTATATAGGACCCACATGATTTGGTGGGACCCATGTGAATTTTAACCAATCAAAGGGAGTGTGTTGAAAAGTGTGTGTTAGAAGATGTGTTGCTAGCATTCATCTTTTTTTTTATTCTTTTTCTTATAAAGATTATGCTTATGGTTAAAATGTAAATGATATTACTCTTTTGAATTCTTAGTAGTAAATCTTGAATTTACAATTTGTCAAAAATCATAAAATTTAATGAGATTATTTATTAAAAATAACTAAACTTTTCAATTTTTTATTGGGTAAAAGTAACACAATTGTAAATTTATAGTTTAAACTAATAAGAAAAAAGGATTAATTTCTATTCACTAACTCTAAAGTTATTTTATACATGCATTCAATGATCTGCTTCTACTAAATAGATACAATGAGAAATGAATAGATCAATGTGTATGTGTGTGTCTATATATAAATATACTAAAATTTATGATATTAATAATTAATGAAGTTAAAAAATTTGTACCCGTGATCCAGGGTCCTGGATCCGCCACTGGGGACTAGGGCATCTGCAGGCCCTCCTTCTAGCTTCATCCCTGAATACAAACATGTCTATCCTGCTACCATGCCTTTGGAAGAAGCTTCTTTTGATGGTTTAATCAGCAATTTGAGACAAGAGTGATCAATGAGAAATCAATATAGATTGGTTGAGTAGAGTTCTGTGCATCTTTGTACGTTTTTGAATCAAAGTACTAAACCCTATCTATAATATTGAGCAATCAGGTTTACTAAAAAATTGCCTAAAAATAAAAGATTTACAAAAAGTGAGATTTTAAAATAAAAATATTTTTTTTACTGTCTTGAAGTTATCGTTGAATAGTAAATTTTCAATTGTGTAGCATGTTTTACTAGGGTTCGTTACTATTGAAGAAATGAGAATCGGTAACACACAGCGGCCATGGCATCGACTGACAGGTGTGAACTCCCAACGAGTGTCTAGTTAGCGGATAATCCTTTTATTCATGGAGATAGAAAATTACTGGTGGATAGTGAGGGTGATTTGTTGTTAGTTAATATTTATGAGAATCTTAAGATTTTTGATGTGTTCAGTCTTGAAGAGAAGCAGAGAAAATGGGTGAAGTTAGTGAGTTTAAGGGATAGGGTCCTGTTCTTTGTAAATAGATGTTCATTTTCTACTTCAGCTTCAGATATGTGTGTTGCCAAAGGGAATTGTGTCGTATTTATTGATGATGCATCCAAGATACATTGGAATTATGCTTATGGTTGTATTTATTGCTTGGTTCGACATTAGCCATTGTCTGTGTATGATTATTTTGAATATCTCGGCTTGTTCTTAACACCAGAATGGATCATCAAAAGTTAATTGAATCTGTAACAGAGTATGTTAGCTTGCATCGAATGGTTTTTTATGTGCTTGTGATATTTGCATTATTGTGCATTGAAAAGTTAATGTTATTAGATCGGGAACAAATGCATGTGAAAATTAGGGACGGCTGCCCCCATTAAAATTTGTTTTTTTAGCATTAGAGCTAATATAATTTTATTAGTCTCCTCGTGTTGTCCCTAGGTGTCTATATCTCACATCAAATAATCTAATTATTGAATGTTTGGTTCAGTATGTTGATTATTTCCTCATAACCTATGAAGCATGAATGAAGACACGGACATCAGACACGACACAGACACTGACACCCCGACACAACTAATAATTTGAAAAAAATCACATAATTCAACGTAATCACAACTGTCGGTGTGTCTGACGCCAGAACACGTCTAATCCGAGGAAAGTCCGTGCTTCATAGCTCATAACATAAAGTAGCTTCTAACGTAGGTGTTTTGATTACAAAATTGACATTCTGTGAGGTGTTTGTGGCGAGTTGGGGGTGCATGCAAGCACTCTGTCGATTAAGTCAGTAAGAGAGAAAAGAGTGAGATGTTTTAGGATAGAGAATCTGTACCTTGTGTCATGATGTAAGAACCGTTTTATACAGTCGTCGATGTGTGACTTTTGGGTTCCTCAAGTGCTTGGTTACTTATAATGCTAAATCATGTACAATAGATAAAAAAACCTGTTTGCTTTATTATAAATTTTCCTAGCAAATATTTTTTAGGGTTTTGATCTTCACAATTATAGTTCCTAATAGGAAACCTTATCACTTTATGCAGGGGAGATAAATAAAAAGATGATGAGATAAAACATCTAGGTTCAAGTGCAAAATTTATTCGGTCTTTTACTCTCCACCGGACAAAATGTTGCAGTATATGCAAAATTTATCTTTTTACTGTTATGTACAGACAATATTGCAAAAAGTTGTCATTTCTAATTTGATACTACATCCGTCCTTAATTATAAGACTCTTTGAGAATTTTTTTGGTCCATTTTTATAAGATCCCTTTGCTATTTTCAACTACATTAATTTTTTTTACATACATACCCCTATTTATTATACATCTTTTTCTTCAATCAACAATAAATAGCGTATGGAAAACATAAACTAACTATCTCTCTCTCTTAAGGATAAAATTGTAAAAACAATAGTGATTACAAATAACTTTAATATAAATATCCACTTTCTTAATTTCCGTGATTTTAGAAAAAGAGTCTTATATATAGAGACAAAGGTAGTAAATTTTAATTGGTTAATGAGTGTTTCTTGTCATCCTTAGTTTTAGTAGAAAATGAACATTCTCATTGTCTTTGTTTCTTAATGAACATGAACCTACATTTTTATTGGTTATTAATGTTTATTCATTTAATATAAATATATGTCTATGTTTTTATCAATAATCTAGTTTGCGTTTCATTTTATTTTATTGTGATATTTGATATTTCATAAACTTTTGTAAAGTAAAACATTCTAAAGAAGCACAGATTGAAGCTCATGTCCGATATTCTGTTCTCAAGTAGACGATTAAGGTTTTTCTAACTCCTACCAACCCTATGGATGAGTTGAAGGAACAACTTAACAAATATTTTGTCTACCTTGATGAAAATCATTTTACATGCCGCGTATTTGTTCAAATGTCACGTGTAAACATGGGGGCAGATAAAGATGAAGACATTTGAAAAATGTTTTATTATATCTTTGTGTTCATTCAAACTGCATGTGCCCAGAATGTCAGTAGAGATTTCATGTAATGTTGTGTAATGTGTTGTTTTTTACATCTACCAATGCACTTTTGTTGAATTTCAAACATTTATGTAATTTTAAGGTAATGTCGAATTGATTTAATCTTGGTCAATTGTGAAAAATTATGTATAGGTTGTGTTTGCAATTGTTGTTTTGAATTACAAGTAATAAATATGCCAAAATTTGGCTTGATTCTTAAAACAGAACCCGTTGTCTGCCTAAATGATCTCAACGATAGCTAACTGCCGCTATAAGATACCCGACGGTAGCTAACTGTCGTTGCAAAATAACCGACGGCAATTAACTGTCGTTGGGGTTATATTTGTCACGTCATGGTGTTTCTCATCAAAATTTGAAGTGAGAAAAGCAATTTTCTAAGAATTTTAGTTAAGGATTAGTGCAATAAAGCCTAGAAACTTAGTTGTTTAAAGTCCAATATATGAGTAAAAAAAGGTCATTACACAATATCGTATAAAGTCTACAAAAAATAAATATTGTAACTGAAAAATATAATATAGTTTTTTGATTTCTTCAAAAGTTCAGGGGACCATTGCATATGCTGGTTCTGCTACTATGGCTTTGGAAGAAACTTCTTTTTATTTTTTTTGACAGATTGGAAGAAACTTCTTGTGATGGTTTAATCGGCAATTTGAGACAAGAGTGATCACTTAGAAATCAATAAAAATATTTATTTTTTACTGTCTTGAGGATATCCTTGAATAATAAATTTTCAATCGTGTAGCAGATTTTAATAGGGTTCGTTACTATAAAAAAAGGAGAATCAGTTACGCACAACAACTATGGCATCGACTGACTGGTGTGAACTCCCAACTGAGCTTCTAAATCTGATATCGCAACGAATCGACGATGAACTCAATCTCATTCAATTTCGATCAGTATGTTCAACGTGGCGGCGCTCTTCCATTTCAAATCATCATCCCAATTCTACCCTAAAGGTTTCACAACTCTCGTATAATTTCTCTTATACCATAAACAACATCAACACTTCTCTGTTTTGCTACCTCTTCAAACACACTCTCTACCTCATTAAACCACTATGACACCAAAAGCAACTTCGTCCTTGGTTGATTAGAGTTACCCAAAACTCACTTGGCAAAAAACTCTTCCACCTACTCTTCAATTCATTCTACTATTCCCATGGTTTTGCTCGTGCGCTTGACTTCAACAAACTCTCCGTCCTCCATTTAGGACCAGATCTTATCATCGACCATGGGGACTTTAATCTTCGTAACTACTTCTTCTACAATAACAAGAAGCGTGAAAAGTTCGTTGCTATCACGTGCAATGGAGAAAAACACTCATATTGCAATCTAGATTATAAGGATTATCATAGATCACACAATTTCTGCTCACAAAACCCAAATCTGAAGCAGATGCTGAGAACAAATAATCACTCCCCAAGAACAAAACCAAATCTCCTAAATTAGTCAACTTTACCAACTTTTTCTGCTTTTCATCAAGCCTAAACACTTCAATCCTTACAATAACACGATGATAGTCATAGCAATCCACTAGCAACAACTGAAAGTCACTAGTCTCGACCAAGAATTTACTTTCTTCGCCAATCACAGGCTCAGCTATAAAATTATAGCTCAAGTCTGCCAATCATAACAGTCCGACCGGTTTTGTATACCATAGAAGGCCTCCCTTTAAAATCGCAAACATAACTTCCATAGAAGGTTGACATGTTGGGGATCGTCTTTGAACGGTCGTCCCCGCAACGAAACATAATACGAATCCCATATAAATCAGTTGTGAGGAATACGAGAGGTTGTTCCCCCTGACATGTGGTAACACATAACTTTAAAAAAAACGCATGGCGATTTTGACTACGCAAGGTGCAGTGATAGGTGTAGAACATCTGTCGAAGATGGAGGACAGAGAGTTTGTTGAAGTCGAGAACAATTCTGGTTGAAGATAAAGGTCTGTGGCAAAAGAAAGGGTGCAAAAGTTGGGTTTTGCCGTCGCAATTTGGTCCAGTTTTCATTAACCAAGGGCGGCAGTGGAGAGTTTGTTGGCATTTTGGTGGTTTGATGAGAAAAATGTCGTGTTTTATGAGGTAGCTAACAAAATCAATGTTAGTCTTGGAACCGAATAGTTGGCAGGAGAGTTGTCCAAACTTTACAGGTAAATAGTTTTGACAGTAGTTTAGGATAGAAGATCGCCACCAAGAGCAGACGGAACATGAGTGAATAAGGTAAACTTACCCAATGACATGGTTTTGTAAATGAAATAAAATAGAATGAAATGAGGGGATGAAGTTTAAGAAACAAAAAGACAAATGGTTGGTGGGTGAAAAATATGTGATTTGAAAAAATGGGTTTGTGTAGAGATGGGAAAACTCAAAGATTGAGTTGAGATTGGGTCGAGATTTAAGGGTTCAAATAGGTTTGTAGTAGGGGAAGGGTTTGTTGGTGTTGTGTAAAAAGGAACCAAAGGGAAAGAGATAAGATGAATCATAGTTGAAAGATGGAATAGAAGATGAAGGCATGGTTAATTTGAAAGAAAAAGGAGAAATGATGAAGGTTTGAGGAAAGAATAACATAACATATGTAACATAACATTACAAACCAAATTCAACCATTTTTTCCAGTATACTTTCATATGAATACGAAATTAGGAATTAGGAGTTCATCAACAATGTTACATCTATTGTTGTCAAAATCCTGACTTAAATTCTAAAATTCAGGATTTTACGACTTTCTTCACCTTCAACGACTCAAATCCATAGTAGAATCCTAAAATATGCAAATTTCATCGATTTTGATTGCGATTTTACGATTTCTTATAAACTTAATGATTTATGACTATATACCATTTATAACATATATTTAATATTATTTATTTTTTGGTAAAATCCATCGATTTTGATTGCGATTTTACAATTTCCTATATCGATTCTACAAAAGTCCTTTAGTGAAATCCTTTGATTTTGATTGCGATTTTATGAGTCTCGATTTTACTATTCCCTTTCGACCTGAAATAAAGTCCCAATTTTGATAACCTTGATTACATCTAGTTTAGAAACGTCATAATAATAATTTGCCATGGTGATGTACTGCAAATATCCATCAATACATTATCTAACTATATTCTCAAGGTCATTATTGCTCACATGAATCAAAAGATAGCAAGGAACATTTTTAGGTGACACTAACATTTTGCCGGTTTTTTAAACTATTGTGATTTGCTCAAACAGCAAAGCCTAGTTGAAATATGGGAGGGAATGGATTCAATTAACATGCCAAAAAATATGGAGATAAAAGATCAACTTCAATACATTTAATGAAGAAAAAAAACATTTGAAGCTGCCACTAAAAAATGTTTCTGTGCACCTTTGAAACTACAACAAACCTCAAATTAGATGCAAAATATATAACAACTTAGATGACTAATTTTTTTATACTTGTATAACTACATACATGTCCGAGATCGAAGATGGAGAGTTGATTAAAGTGAAAACTCTATCCCTTAAATTTGGCAACTCCACCCACTTCATCTCTTTCTCGTTAAGTTTGAACACATGAAGCCTTAAATCATCATGAGAAATGTACACTAACAACGAATTACCCTCGCTCTCCACCAAGAACTTGATGTCCTCAACATCAGCAATCCAACTATAACTATCCTACCAATTTCATCGACTGCGTAAATCCGCTGTTTAAACACACATAAGTATTCAGTGCATGCTGGCATGTCGGGGAACATGAAAGAATGTCCATTGCTGCAACGGATAACTGAAAGTTGGGGATCTTCTCTCCGAAAGCTCAGAGCGAGAGGTTTTTTGTCATGGCAAGTGAAAACAAAGACCTCCTAAAATAAAAGTGAGATTCAAAATAAAAGTGAGATTCAAACTCGAAACTCTAACCTTTGTTTTTTCATCTTTAAATATGAGAATAGGTTTAATCGAGTTGGGCCATGCATAAGAACAAAACCCTTTCTTTCAATAAACTTTTGCCTTGACTATGAATATTTTTGAAGTTGCTTGTAAGTGATGACAATGATATAAGAAAACAACAACAGCAATAAAATCACAAAATCCCTTCCAAATGATGATATAATTAAATAAAAAGGATAATAGTTGAAGGATAATAGTAGGACTCATTGAGAAAAATCAAAGAAATAAAACTTCAAAATTGGAACTCTTTTCAATATATAAAACTTGAACCTAAAAAAAATACAAATACAAAGTTTTCTGGTGGGAAATATATAAAACACTTTTGCCAATTTCACTGTCATATTGTCTCATGTACTCTTTCTTTCCCATGCAAATATATTATTTAAACCTCACACCCCGGAGCACAAGATGTACCCGAAAATGTCTAAAAAGGGATTCAATATCCTGCTGTAGCAGGTCAAAAGATTTACAAAATCTCAATATCCAACGGCCGAAAACAAGTCAAGCGAGAGACCGAGAATATGGTAGCAGAAAACACTACACCTCATATCGGGAGAGTAAACAAGAAACTAAGAGGACAGATCAAACCATAGAAAGTTATTCAGAACTTCAAATGGATGATTAGGCAAAAAAAACAAGAAACTAAGAGTACATATCATACCATAGCAACTCTGGCGGAGTTTTTCTTTATCCGTACTGCATACTCTAAAAACAACATATGCATACCTAGGACAAAACTTTGATTCCTCTATCGTTACTGAGATGGTGGACTATAATATCAACGATCTGAACCATGTTCACCATCAAAAAAATGATCAAGTGTTCAAGGATTTCAACAATCTTTCAATTTTGTGGTTTTAGTACATGAAACCCAATTGATTCATGATTTTAGGGTTTTAGTGTAGGAAAGAGGAAAATGAAAAGAAAAAAAAAAACAGTAAAACGAGAGAAGAATAACATGAAAACATTTTGCGATTGAGATGTTGGTGTTATGCAATTTCCATTGTCGATGGTGTCATGGTGTTACGACAAGAAGAGGAATACGATTGAAGAAGAAAAACATACGCTGGTTGATACTTTTGTTTCATTCTATTTTTTTTTTAACTTAAAATATGTTTATATACTTTAGTTTTGTGGTTTTTTTTGTTATTTAAATTAATGATAAATTGGTTTTAGCCATGTCGATTATGCCACATCAACAATAAATGTGCTACATCGTTAAAAAGGTGCGAACTCGTCTAATTTTGTGCCATATTCTCTATTGGGGACAAAAACTATGTTATATCCCCTTCAAAAAAAAATACTATGTTATTTTGAAATACGGGTACCAATTTTGTAAGTAGATCAAAATAGGGGGACCGAAACTGTAACTAAACTTAATCCAAAATGAACACAGAAAAAACAAAAAGTGAATTCTCCAAAAAATGAAGACATGAACAAGAGAGAATCGGTTTGCATATGAGAAAATAAAACCAAAACAAACTGAAAAATTCACAACATATACTAGAGAAGTAGATAATATGACAAGAGAACTGAAAATCTGAGAATTTGGGAAGGGAATGAAATGATGGAAGCATACTGCCCTGATGTAATGTTTAGTCCTAGTAACATACTGAGAAGCATATTATGCTTTTGAATTCAAGCAAGAACACATATTGAAGCTTTTTACTCGTCCTAATATTACAATAGATAACAAAATACATGAGGTAAAGCTATCACAAATCATTGTAGTCAGATATGTACAGCACAATCAAGACTTGATAGCTGAAAAAACCAAGGATGACAAGAAACACTTGCATTAACAAATTAAAATTTATCAAACATATACAGTGATAAAGTAAATTAAATTAAGTGTTAGAATAATCAATTAGAAATTATAACTCTTCTCAGTATATTAAAAATGTGTAGTTGGAATTGAATAATCAATTAAAAATGATAAATTTTTGCAATATTAGTGCCACATTAATTGTCTGGACACAATAATAAAAGATAAAATCTGCATACTGCAATATTTTGCGTTTGAACCAAGATGTTTTGTCTTGTCCTCTTTCTCTGTATTGCCCCTGCAAAAAGTGATAAGGTTTCCTGTTAGGAGCTATAACTGCGAACATCAAAATCCTAATAAATATCCAAGCACTTGAGGAACCCAACAGTCACACATCGACGACTGTATAAAAGGGTTCTTAGATCATGACTCAAGTTACACATTCTCTATCCTAAAACATCTCACTCTTTTCTCTCATGCTGAGTTAATCGACAGAGTGCTTGCGTGCACCCCCCACTTGCTACCAACACCTTCGAATCTAGTTTATATTTTGATGTGAGATTTAGACACCTAGGGACATCACTTAATTTTAAATAGGAGACTAAAAAACAAATTTTAGTGTGGGCAGCCGTTCCAAATTTTAATGTCAATAACATTAACTAAGCAGAATAATGCAAATATCACACGCACATAAGAAACCTTTCAATTCAAAATAGCATACCCCGTTATGAATTCAATTAATTTTGACAATCCACTCCGGTGCCGAGAACAAGCTGAGATATTCAGACACAGACAATCGCTGACTTCGACCCAAGCAATAATTACTGAAATAAGTACATATCCTGTATGCATCATCGATAAAGACGACACAATTCCCTTTGGCAACACACAAATCCGAAGTTGAAGCAGAAAATGAACATCCATTCACAAAGAACAAAACCCTATCCCCTAAACTCATCAACTTCACCCATTTTTTATTCTTCTCCTCAAGTCTAAACACATCAAAAGTCTTAAGATTCTCATAAATATTAACCAACAACAACTCACCCTCACTCTCCACCAGTAATTTTCTATCTCCAGGAATAAAAGGATTATCCACTAACTGGACACTCGAGTCCGAGTCAATTGTAACTGTCCGACCAGTATTGTCGACCAAGTAAAACCTCCTTTTAAACACACAAATGTCTACATATTTAGTTGACATGTCGGAAATGGGTTTCCAAAATTTGTTGAGGTAACAGAACAGCATAGGATGGGGGAAATATTCCGAAATGCCGAGAACCATAGGGTTTTCTCCATTGCACGTGATTGCAAGGAACTTTTCACGCTTCTTGTTGTAGAAGAAATAGTTACGACGATTATTGTCTCCGTAGTCCACGATGAAATCGGTTCCTAAATTGAGGACGGAGAGTTTATTGAAGTCAAGCACACGAGGAAAACCATGAGAAGAGTAGACTGAATTGAAGAGTAGGTGGAAGAGTTTGGTTTTGCTATGTGAGTTTTGGGTAACTCTAATCAACCAAGGACGAAGTGGCTTACGGTGTCAGAGCGGTTTAATGAGAAAGAGAGTGCGTTTGAAGAGGCAGCAAAACGGAGAAGTGTTGGTGTTGTTGATGGTATTAGAGAGATTATATGAGAGTCGGAGGAGTGGAACCTTTAGGGTAGAATTGGGATGGTGATTTGAAATGGAAGAGCGCCGCCACTTTGAACAAACCGATCGAAAATGAATGAGATCGAGTTCATCGTCGATTCGTTGCGATATGAGATTCAGAAGCTCAGTTGGGAGTTCACACCAGTCAGTCGATGCCATGGCTGCTGTGTGTTACCGATTCCTCTTTCTTTTATTGTAATTATAGTAAGGAACCCTAGTAAAACATGCTACACGATTGAAAATTTACTATTTAAGGATAACTTCAAGACAGTAAAAAAATAAAGATTTTTATTTTAAAATCTTACTTTTTGTAAATATTTTGTTTTTACGCAGTTTTTTAGCTAACCTGATTTCTCAATATTATAGAGAGTACTTTGATGCACAAAACTCTACTAAATCAGTCTTATATTGATTTCTCAGTGACACTCTTGTCTCAAATTGCTGATTAAGCCATTACAAGAAGCTTCTTCCAAAGGCATAGTAGCAGAATAAACATGCTTGTATTCATCCTCATGAGCTTAGTTCAGTTGATAGTGACAATACATATTATATAGCGGCTATATCGTTATCAAACAATTGGTCTTGCCAAAGCATACGTCAAAGTGGAATGAGCTTCGTAAAGGGTGTTGATCTAGGTAAGAGTAAATTTATCGTAGTTATTGCATCAAGTATCCATAAAGACGATTTTTTTCCTGTAGTCTATACTTTTATACACCCACGGAGTTAGTGACGAAGTTGAACTCGTCTAACAAATCATTTGGTATTACCTACGTAACTTTGATTTTAGATATAGAGCTTAATTAGAATTTTCAAATTTTTTTAACCTACAACTATTTAATGTAACTATACAATTTGGATATCAAGGGCTTTCGTGCGCGTGGGAGCCATTCTCTTCACCCGCGGAGGAAGGTGGGACGATAAAGTGAATGTTAAATTACCTAATTAACTACCTTCTTGTGTACTCAGAACACGATAACTCGATTCTAGTTATATAAGTGCATGAACTATCCGTGTAATTAATTCATGCCATACTTTTTTTTTTACGTTGTTGCACACTGAAATGGGGGAAGATATGCAGCAGTTGGAAATGATAGCAAACACTGAAGCAGAATGCCACAGTGGACATTTATGAAAAAACAAACTGAGAGCAACAATATCACTATTTGATTGTTGGTCGCTTAAACATTCAATCATCATGCTACTTTTATTTTTCGACAATTCATTTATGTTACTTGAATACAAAATAATTTACCTAATAAATAATGATACGAGGACAAATGTCCTTTTCATAAGATATTTACTAATTGTAATTGATAAAATACAATTGGAAAAATAAAACTAGCAGGTCAAAAAAGTTACAAAACAGGTCTACCAAAATACAAGCCCGAACCAAAAGAGGTACACCAAAACCTCAATACTGGAACTTAAAAACGTATAGGTATACTGTAAACCCCAGAAAGTGAGATTGTTATTTTAAAATCTCACTTTTTGTAAATCTTTTATTTTTACGCAATTTTTTAGTAAACCTGATTGTTCAATATTATAGATAGTACTTTGATGCACAAACGTACAAAGATGCACAAGTCTCTATTCAATCAATCTATATTGATATCTCATTGATCACTCTTGTCTCAACTTGCTGATTAGCCATAGTATTCAGGGATGGAGCTAGAAAGGGACCAGCAAATGTCGTAGCCCCCAAACTTTTGAGGAAAAATAAAAACTATACTAATATGTTATTATATTTTTGTGTGTGGACTTTATACGATATTGTGTAATGACCTCTTTTTACTCAATGTATTGGGCGTTAAACAACCAAGTTTCTAGGCTTTATTGCACTAATCCTTAACACCGAAAATAAAGAACAATTTTTTCTTCAATTTATAGAAGAATCTTAATCCTTAACTAGAATTCCAATTTATGATTCTTCATTGCAATTTCTCTTAGAAATATTGAATCATTGTCTATGAATTTGTTTTCACACTCTCAGCCACTACCCACGATTCATTGGTTGTGATTGCATTCTCCTACATTTGTACTTTTGTTGTTTCATTTTTTTTATGTGCTATTCAAAGATCTTTAAAATTTCTTTTAATGTCTGATATATATAAAATTTTGAATATATCTTATAGTTTCTTAAATATCTTATATATGTATTATGCATTTGACAATTTATTTATTTTCATTAAATTATACTATCAACTCGGTCCCCCCAAAACTAAATGTTGGATCTGTCCCTGCTTGTATTGTATTTCATGTAGGGGAGTAGGAGTAATTCAAGTGATACGACGAATAAGGTCGTGTTATGATCTTAATGTTAGAAATGGTTAACTCTTTAGGCTTAAACCCAGCCCCTTAACTCGGTCAATGGAGATGAGAAACATGTTTAATGATTGTATTGATAAAATGATGCAAAGGAAAATTTATAAAATTATATTGATAAAATGATTGTCTGTCTAATACTCAGAACTACACATCAATTGGAAAACTTAGAAATAGATACAAATGAAGAATGAGGTATCATAACCTAGGGCTTTTTCTGTCAAGAATCTATGTGCATTAGTGTCTAGTTCCCATAATTGTGTTTTGCAAAAGTTCATTCATAATATAATTTAGTACTAATAACAACAGGTCGTTCTAATCAACAGATACATTCTCAATATACATTCTCAAAACAGTAGACCATAGTGCTGTATCTAAGACACAAAATCTTATCAGTACCTTAAATGCATCATTTATAAGCACTCTGGATCATTACATGGATCGTTTCGGCTAAGGTATCTAGACATGGAAAGTTTCAGCTAAGGTATCTAGAGATGGAAAATTTATTAAAGTCACTTCTAACTAGACACACACAATTGAGAATTGTCAAATAAA
>Ga0228711_1006999_pt1 | contig 16531 bp, 9 predicted proteins | sample MedpolnodulmetaG_2_FD_177996 | JGI IMG/M metagenome (GOLD analysis project Ga0228711, IMG submission 177996) | Root nodule microbial communities from Medicago polymorpha collected in Santa Monica, California, United States - brown nodules | ecosystem: Host-associated > Plants > Roots > Nodule...
CTGAACTCACTCAGACTCTGAACTACTTCAGACTCTGAACCTGAGGACAGTTATCTAGAACGTAAAAGAAGAAGTTTCCAAAAACACAATTCAACCCCCCCTTCTTGTGGTTTTTCTCACCTTCAGGCACAACTCTGTAACGGCTGTCTAGAGCGCCTAGGCGCATGGGGAAAAGTGTTAGGCGCATCATGTGCAGGTATTTTGTTTTTTCAGCTTGTTTTTCAAACTGGATCCGAGGAAAAAACCCAGAAATCTCATCTAAACCTATATGGAAATATGCCTATAAATAGAGACACTTGGACACACTATCATTGATTCAGAAATTTGGCGGTACAAAGAAAGGGTCAAGTATCTGGATCATCAAAGAGGGATTCTTCCTTCCAATTGTTCTTGAGTATGTTTTCTTTTATTTTGTCATGTTGTCGGTTACCATGGGTAATTAAACCTCTAAGATTATGGTTCCATGGTGAATATCTAATTATCGGTTTGATTCAATTAATGCAACTATTTATCTAGTTATGATTATAGTCTTGTATAATTTTTATTTCTTCTGATCGTTATATTGCTTTTCAACTCGAGGTTGTATGATCTCTAGGTTACGATATATGATTGACTATCTTGCTCTCACCCAAACAAGAACATTAAAAATTGCTTAATTATCTTTAATTTGATTATTGAATTTAAGTATGATATTATAAGTCATCTATAGAGGAAGCCAAAAGGAAAGCCCTTCTAAAGGTACAATAACTAGAGCATCCCACCGACTCATTATAGTTTCATATATGGACACCATCGTCTATCAAGAATAGTCATAACTAATAATAGAAACATATGTTAATAAAAAAAAACGGTAGAGTGGATTCACGGAAACCTAATATTTTTTAAACATCTGAATCAACCAAAACCTAATATCATATTGTGCAATCAATCAAACTTACAAACCCATACACTCCTTTAATGTTTTTAATTGAATATGTATAGTGAATTGCTTAGTTGAACGACAATACATGTGAATACACTAATTTATCACTTTATTACTTGTTATGGTTTGATGCATTTATCAAATTTGTTATTACAAGGGCATAAACAAAGGGAGTTTTGCTAGCTCTGCTCCCTTGACCCTCTTTTGTGTGTGTTTGTGTTTATATATAAGTGACTTAATACTAATCCAGCGATCCATGTAGGACCGTAACGGGCGGCAAAACAACCCCTAAAGAGATTTGACACTTATGTATTACCAATGCTTATTTCAAACATATAACCTCTAGTTAAACCAAAAGAAATACCTTACTATCTTATCTAAACACTCTTAGATAATCAATTATAGCCTTTATATATCTAATAATTAAGACATAATTAATTATTTCTTTTTGTTTAACATCTATTTAACTCATAAATCAATTAATGGTTTAAATATTACAATACGAATTTAACATAAATATATCAAAATCATGTCAATCATCAACCATTAACAACATATCATTAACACATATCACCATAAACCAATTCAATGCAACGTATCATTACAAAAAATCACCATTAATCAATTCAAGTAATCACATTTTTCTTTGAAATTTCTTGTCTTGTTTTGAAAAGTGCAACGATCGCTAGAGCTCATTTTGTTTTCAGCCATTGTACAAGATCAGAAGCAGTTCAGTGTTTGATCAGAAGTAGAGTTCTTATTAGAATTTGAAACAGAGCTATGCAATGAAATAAGTTAAACACACACACACACACACACACACACATATATATATATATATATATATAGAGAGAGAGAGAGAGAGAGAGAGAGAGAAAGGCAATTATCATGGTTCCTATCATAATATGAGAGTAGTCCAGTCTCCTTGCACTTTCAAGGGATTTTTTTTCTATAATCACACAAGAAAGAAACTTCTACAATATAAGTTTAATCAAATAAAAGAGATTCTATTTTACACTTGATATACAGTCAGAGGTGTAAGAAGTTTAAGTTAGATGACTTATGATACTTAAGAAATTCTAAGATATGAATGTTTGTAAGAATTTCTCTAAGTGTTTGTGCGTCATAGAATTTGACAGAGTAAAGGCACTTGTAAAATGATAGAAGTTTTGTTATGTTTCTTCAAGTGCTCAAGTCCTTATATAGGAGAGATTGAGAGAGCCGTTGTTGAACAAGTGTTAGCGCATCAAATTAGCCCTTGAGAAGCTTGATCAAATATGTTGGGATGTTGCCTCAAATGGATAACGTCGTTGAGTATTCACTCAAAATTCATTTGCTTCTAATAGAATGGATTTGTTACATTCTCTTTTTCCTTGAATTTCTTTGTTTGTTTCTGCACGTAGTCAGAAGAACTGTGTTTAACAGTGGCATTTCTTCAGAAGATGACAAACTGAGTCAGAGTCTTCAGCTTCTTACGTCACCTTTAGATGCCTCATCCTTCATAGTCTTCATTCCATCAGATGCTTCAAAGAGAAAAGCCTCTTTTGATCAGGACGTTAACTTTCTGGTTGGCCTTTCTTGTGATCATGTTCCAAGTCTTATAAGTTTTCTTTTGCTTCAGATGCTTTCTTTTGCATTCAGAGTCTTAATGTTTTAGAACTAAAACTTGACTCTGAGAATCAAAATTTAATTATATGGTTATGCATACTTGAACACACATTAACACATCCAATTCTTCTTTTATATATTGTTATCATCAAAACTTGAGAGACATTGTTTTTAAATAATAATTAATTAATATTATCTTGGGTTAATTGTTTAAATTATCATTGTAAAATACGCGATGTCTAAAAAATGACTTTGTAAAATAAAAAATGGGTATTCTAACCTTGTAATTTGATATATATTCTTCTTATTTTTTACCCTACAATATACGCGTGGTCCAAAAAAATGATCTAGAGATTGAATTTTTCATGATTTTTTTCCAAGCATCTTTAGGATATTAAAACAAGGTTTTACACAAAAAAAAATTAGATCTTTCCAACTAGGGACGGATTTATTTTGAGTTTTTATTCTCCATAATTATGAATTCATTACCAATTCATAATTAATATGTATCTCGTTTAAAAACTCCAAAATTCAATGGTGAAAGTTCTTATGATATTCTAACCATGTCTACAAAATTAGATAACGGAATTTGACCCATGAGTATACGCTTTTTTTTTTGAACAAACTAAAATGGGATATATTAAAAACAATGATTCACCCCGCACAAGGTGTGCAAAGGGCAAACCACCCAAGAGTATTTACAAGATTAAGGTGACTGCAACATATAGCCACCACCAAAACAAAAACGAATTACAAGTGGACACCCATACAAAGAATGGGATTTTGCCACCAATCATGATAACTATAAGCAAAATTCACCTGTTTTGACTTTAACCATAAGAAAGAATTTAATTTGACCTGTTCAACAAGGACCTAAGGGATAATGACTGCGTTTTGGAACACACGGTTATTCCTTTCCTTCCATATTACCCAAACAGAGGCAAACCAAATCACTTTCATAAATGTGTGAGTGAATCTAGGCAGCCCCGCCATTGAAGTGAAATGAAGAAAATGTTGTTTGATATTACCAGGGGGCACCCAAGTAATGTGTAACCAGCGCCATACATGGTGCCAAAGAGAGTTGAATATGTCACAGTGTAAGAAAAAATGTGCTGAAGTTTCCAACCCTCCACAACCTGTACTGCAAACCGTATCCGTAGTGGGAATGACTTGTCGCCGCGCCAAGTTGTCTTTTGTAGGGAGTCGATTACGGAGGAGCCGCCACACGAACACAGACACCTTCGATGGAATATGCTTTTGCCAGACATCATCAACCATAGTTCTGTCCGAAGAATCATCAGTAGTGGTAAGAAAATGATAAGCTCCCTTCACCGAGTAGCCGTGAATAGGATCTAACAACCAGCGCCACGCGTTAAGAACATTATCCTGCAAAACAGTGTTATAAAGTAAGATAGAACACTCCCTCACACTCTCCTCCTCCCAAGCGAACAAGTGACGCCGCCACACCCTCTCTCCTCCCCTAACCGCACACAAGTCCCTCTTCGCCTCCGCTACCGAACACTCCTTATTCAATGTAAGCTCATATAAACGGGGAAATTTTAGTTTTAGAGGAACTTCCCCCACCCATATATCATGCCAAAAGAAAGTATCGTTGCCATCACCCACCACACGTCGACTGTTATTATCTAACCACCGCCCAACACCCTCTCCCATACCCTCACGAATCCTACACATCGACCTCCACAAAGTTGAGCAGTGAGAACCGCCCTCCTTCAACCGCCCCCACACCTCCCCATACCGAGCTTTCAAAACTCGATACCATAAACCATCCTTCTCCACCAACATCCTCCAACACCACTTTCCCAACAAAGATAAATTAAAAGCTCCCACCCTCCGCACCCCCAATCCTCCTTCCTCCTTTGGAGTACAAATAGACTCCCAATATGCTTACTCGAAACAAAATTGCAATTTCGCACGTTTTGGTTGAAAAATAAAATATAAATTGAAACGTCTTTGAAATGCTACGAAACTTTACATATCCTTTTTATGTATTTTTATAGATGTCTCTGCAAATAATCAACTCAAAATTCAATTTTTAGGTTGGGATTTTCATTCTTTTGTTTTTTGAGTTTTTGGTGCTTTAAAAATTCATGATTAATTCGTCCTTAGTTAAAAAAAAATTGTGAAGTCATATTTTAAGGTTCTAAACATGCTTGCAAAAAATGATGAGAAAAATCAACCTATAAGTAGCTTTTTTGGACTTCAACTATATTACAAGGTCAAAAATAATAAGAATATCAAATTACAGGGTTAGAATATGTGCTTTTTATTTTACATGGTCATTTTTCATACTTTACATATATTACATGGTCAATTTCAATAATTAACCCTACTATATTTATTTATTTTTTTTACAAGTTCAAGCAAGTTGTTTTTGTTGAATCAAGAGTGAAATGAACATCCGAGAGAAGCGTAGGCATCCCGACTAGGCCGGCACCTCCAAGAAGTTCTCATCCTTTGCCACTCACTCATTTAAATATATTATTAAAAAAAAAGGAAAAGTTGTACAAGAGGGAGGGCCAAAACCAAAACCCTAAAAAAAAAGAGAGACAAAATACAAGGAACAAAAAAGAAAAAACAAGAAAAAGAAATTAAAAAAGTCTCAAGGAAAAAAAAAGTGTTGCTCAACCACCCTTGGGTTCATCCTTAAATCGAGTGATGTAGGATTTAAGTTTGTTAAGTTGTTTCCTCTGCTTCTTTGTTAGATAAGGTGTAAAAGTGGTGTTGACATCTTTACGTTGAATAAGAACTGGTTCCTTCTCCTTGGAAATGTTTGTTGCGGCCAATGCTTGTTGTATAAGCTCAAGATCCTTTGTTACTATCGGACACCTATGAGTAATAACAGTAGAAAAAGGGTGGGTCTAAGACAGCCTCACAGAAGGAGATTAAACAATGATAGTCTCTGACTGCACCGATTCAGAATAGGTATTTATGCAACCAATGTAGACGTGTCCATAATTTCATCGGTGACATTTGATAAAGCAAAGTGGAAAGGTGTGTTTGCCTTAGGATACTTTTCAATATGGGTAAACAAGGGTAGAGGTGTCAAATGGGCTGGTCCGGGCTAATGGGCCAATGTGTATAACAAGGTTGGGTCATCTCGGCCCGACTGATGTATGAGCTATAAAATTTGAGCTCGACCCGACCTAAGATGGGCATGTGGCCTGATGGGCCGGACCGACCCGTATTTCAATATATTTTTTTAGGTGATGAAATGTACAAAAAAAAACTACTCTTTTTTCACATACGCACCAAAAGGATCAATAACACAAGCAAACAACTCACAAAATAACCACTGCATCATCAAATTTTATCCACACAAAATAGCTAGGGCATAAACATTCATCAAACCATACAAAGTGCAACCTTAAATAATAAAATATGAGTGTGATAATTCAAAATAAATTAACGACAATTCAAATTAGTGAGGTTTTTTTATAAAAAGAAAAAAAAAAGATAAACTCAGGCCATATTTTTTTTATAATTAAAATTTGTTTTTTTATTTATTTTAAATGGGTCGGCGCGAAGCTTGAATTGCCAGCCCGACCCTTTTTTAAATTGGGCTGGGCTAAAAAAGGCCGGATGCTTTTTGACCCTGAATTTTGAGGTCCGACCCAGCCCCAAAAAATGGCCTAATGGGCTGGTCCAACCCATTTTTTTACAACTCTAACCATGGGGGACTTCTGCGCTGCTGGTGCATCTAAATGAACCTATGTGTCATGGTTCAAGGAATGTGTTGGAGGCTTAACAAAAGTTTCATTAATAGAAATATTTTTACCATTAGTAGCAAGAATTGCATCATGGGTCACAAAATTTGTATCAACAGTGTCGTCATTCGCAACAACAATTGCATCATGAGGCATGACATTTTCTTCAACATTTTCCACATGAGTAGTAACATGTGTTATACTCACCGGCGCTTCAAAAGTTTTGGAGATCTTATTCCGTCTGTATTATCCTTTTCAACATATTTTTGAATTGTTTTCTTCGAAACATGTGCGAGTTTTGGAGATCCTATTCCGTCTGCATTTAGCCTGGGTAAGTGAAGTTTTTTCCCATCATGGGAAAGTTGGATTTTTACCACTGGATTAAAGAGGTGTATTGATCTTATCATGGTCTACCTATACTTTATTAATCTACCACCCCTCTCACTTTCATGTCCCCACTGACCTACCATCACCACCACCAAACAAAAGCATTTGCTTCCATCATCTTTATTCTCACGCAACCATCATCACCATGAACATCACAAACTCATAAACCACCAACACCAACAACTTGTTAACCCACAAAAATATTCATTCCTTGAAACCCTTATTTGTTATCTATTTCCAGTTTTCTATTTTCAGAATTATTCTCACGCAGCCATCATCATCTCTGTTTTCAATTTCCAATTTGCGTTTCTCCTCACAAAATTTCTTGTGAATCATTAAAGAAGCTGTTAAAGATTAAAGGATTTGTTAAAGATTAAAGATTTCTCGTTTCATGTGTGTTTCTCACATTACCTATATGAAGCATTAAAGAAAAATTGTTAAACATCAAAGATTTGTTTTCTATTTTTGAAACATTGATCAAGTCGGTAACCTGGGCATGCATAATAACAAATTAAAATTGAAGTTAATACATTTACAAACTTTTAAGAATTTGATTCTGGATTATGCTTAAAAAATCATCGTTTTGATAACTTGTTCATCATAAGTAATGGATTTAAATCTCTGATAAAAGTGAGGCTTAAATTGAACATTCAATAGAGGTTAAATGTAAACAAAGACCAAGAGCTGGAAATAGAAGATGAATACATTGTGTTAGTGATGGAGGAGAGTTGTTGGTTGTAGTTGGAGGAGAGAGAATTGTTGGTGTGAAAAAGATTCAGTGTTGAGAGAACATGATAAGAGTGTGCTCTTTATTTAATCAAATGGCTAAAATCAATTTTCCCATCATAGGAAACTACTTCCCTTTCCCATGCTAAACCTCACCTCCTTACCATGATCTACCTTTTCCACAACTTTCTAAGGGATCGTCCAACGACACACTGTGACGTCATGAACAATAATGTGGCAAATGTGAACAAAAGTCTGAAAACCATTAATAGGAAACTTCCTTTTTGAATAAAAGTTTGACCGAATAAAAGTTTAAGTAAATACTCCCTCCGTCCCTATATCTAAGTCCCCATCACTTTTTTCACATTTCTTAAGAAAAATTGTTAGTGTAATTAATGTGTCTATTTTGTGTTAATATTACTAAATTATCCTTTGTTTGTATGTGTATTAAATTTGACTTTTCATATTTCAAGACAAGTTAGTAGTATTAATTAGGGGTATGTTTAGGAAAAAAAATATAAATACATATAGTAATTTGAAAAAGGATTTAAATATAAGGACACAAATAAAATCAAATGACTGCTCAGATATAGATATAGGAGCAAAGGGAGTAATAAAAGTTTGACCGAATAAAAGTTCACGCAAGTTTTAAATAATAATTAATGAAGTTCAAGCAAGTTTGACTGAATACGAGCAATAAATAATAATATCATTTGTTTTAAATGAACAATTTCATATTAATGTCAATAAAGATTATTACATTTTTTATAAGGGTCGTGCTAACCAGTGCCCTCAGGGCAACGAGGGCATTGGTTAAGGAACCTACAAATAGAAATTTTGTCTTGGAAACATAAGATGTTTCTTTTGATAAAGTAATGATTACACATCTTTTTCATTAAAACTTACTTGTTTTAGATGTTTAACCATTGCCCTTAGGGCACTAGTGCTCCTTTTTATAATGAAAATAATAATTAAAAAGTTCCACAAAATGTTGAATTCTCATTGCATATTAAATTTTCTCTTTAAAGTCATTTTTTTAGTAATTATTCAAATATTTATAAATATTAGTCCTATATATAATGAAGATGTTAGTCTTATATGTTGCAATAAATAACAAATAAGGTGAAATCCTACACAATGGCTTCTCATATCTATCAATCTCGTTTTTGCTGGATTTTGTGCTTTGTTTTTGTTTTTGCTTTGCTTTCAGGTAAAAGACAAACGTTAGTTTCAATTCCTGAGCGATGATCACATATAGTTAACAAATCTTTCACATTTTACTAAAACAATTCTCTTAGCTTTCAATTGTTATATATTTACCATGAAAGTTCATATTGTTTTCTCTATTCCAAATTTTTTTTTTTAAGAAAATGTTAATGAATGCTCTAAAGACACTCTTTAAAAACTTTATAAGTTTTTATAAAACTTGTGCATTCAATGCATCGAAAATTGATGTATCTGATATTTTCAATTAATAGTTTCTTAATTAAAAATCCTTAAAGAATATCCTTAGAGCACTCGTTAACAAGACCCTAATTTATTTTTGGTAGACTTGTTTTGGTGGTCTATGGTATAAAATGTATTGAAGCTATACTCTTCAGTTTTGTGAACATGGACTTCATACTTATCTACTTTAAACATTATTTTGTTTGCAGGATTTGCTACTAGTTTACGTGGTGGTACCCCGGGACTAAGCTGCAGGAGGAAATGCATAAATAATCAAGAGTGCAATCAATATTGCAATAACCATGGCTTTGGGAGAGGTGGTTATTGTTATTGTATGGGAAGTCTTGCGGTTGCGGAATGCCCAGAACCCCAAGTTAAGTTGTGTTGTTGTCATTAGTGATGTTATTGTACTCTTCAAAATACCTAATAAATAAAATATAAGATTAGTGCAATATTTTAATAGGATTGTACATGGTTGGATTGGGATTAATTGCTAGTAAATGACTATAAAGCTTTTTCAAACAAACACCTAATCAAATCACACCATATAGATATTTGTTGATTTTTTTTTTGAGAGATTGTTGAAATATTTTAAAAAGTGATGCTATAAAATAAATTGATTAAACGCATGTCTAAAATAAAATATTGTTAGTGCATGTAAATTAAATCCGTACTATCCTTAAAAAAAAAAAAAATCCGTACTAATAATGGTTTGGAAACCTTTTTTAATTACCGGTTATGATTTTTGAATTACAATTGTTTTGGATGATATTTTACCGAAACATGGCAGGTAATTGTAAAGAAAGTATATTCTTAATACAAATTTTTTTGTTAAGAAACAAAATTAACCAAGGAAAAACTCTTATTGCGGAAAAAATGAATCCAACTTCAAATGTAAAAATAGGGAAACATTGCATATTAAGAAGTGCAATTCACTGCTATGATAAGTTAGATCAGAGGGAAACATTGCATATCAAGAAGTGCAATTCACTGCTATGATAAGTTAAATCAGTTTTGCTGGTAGATCGACATTGAAGCCTCCAATCAGATCAATTAGGATCTTACTAAGTTGAAAACATATAAAGGTAAGAGAGTGTTATTCCAACAATCACACCCAAAAAAAGATAAGAAAGTGTTGTTGGGAGATTCCTTCAATGGGAAGCCACCGTACCGAGCCCGTTCTAAGGGGAATACTTCTCCATTTGTTCAACGAACGTCTTCTTTTGGAATGCATGCGGTTTCTTTAGGCAACTGTTGTTGACTGTTCACGTTTTTTTTCTTTTTGCTTTTTGCTTTTTCCTTTCTGTTCAGAGGGTTTTTGCCTAGTCCCCCCTCTTGTATATTTTTTTCCCATTTTTTTAATAAAATTTATTTGAGTTTGGAGGTAAAGGATGAAGGTTCTTTGAGGTGTCAACCTAGTTGGGATGTCGTTGCTTCCCCTTGATACTTGTCCTTTCTCCTGGCTTAACAAAAAAAGATTCCCACATTGCTAAAACTGTTGGCATTGATGATGTGGAGATGCAGTTCACATTCGGAAAAAATTTATTCTCAACGATGTGATACGTGCTCCAGATATAAGAACAAAAATTTGGTTTCAAGATTTATATTGAATAAGGTTGGGTTCACTCAAACTTTGGAGGGAGATTTGTACATCATTACTAAAACTTGGATTTTTGTTGAGAAAAGATATCACACTGATTACATGTTCAAACTAAATATTGAAATGAATAAATTTATCCTTCTATTTACATTTTTTTTTAGGATGTCCTTCTATTTACATGTTGGGTGGTTTATGTTTACAACATAGGGTTATAACTAAGATTAACAATGTTGGGTGGTTTCAATAAGATTAATAATGGCATTACAATAGCATAGACTACCAACCAATATATAATCAAATCTAATAGACTACTAACTTACTAATATAAAGGCCCAATAGATTAAGCCGAATACGTTATTATCTAACACCCACCTTCAATCTCATGATGCATCAACAAGAAGCATTGTGAGTTTGTCAAACAAAATATGAAAAAAGATACAAATTAATATAAACTTCTAACACTACCCCTCAAGCTAAAGTTTACTAAGGTTTAAGCTTGTTACAAATTAACCCAGAAAATAAACCAAATCAGCTAATAACATAACCAATATAGAGAAGCAACCAAAGTGAGTTATCATCGTAGAGTGAGCAGCAAGAACCATCACCAAGTCAAAGAGAGAAACCATTCAACAAATGAAGAGACCAGCCAAGCTAGAAACCAATTCAAATCAAACCAAACAGAAAGAGAAGAGCCAATGGAGAGAGAGAGAATCAATCAATTAGAAGAATCAATATGGGGAAGTACAATCAATCAGAAGAATCAATAGGGAGAAGCAGTCACGGGTCCACGAACAGTAGATTGGGGGAAACTGCCCCCACTACTGCTCTGGTTATGTTTGTTACGTTTTTTTTTTATGTAAAGAAGAATTTTAATTTGTATATGTTAAAAAGTCTTTAATTTTTCTAATATATATTAAAATAGTGTTTATAATCTCAAGTATTTTGTTGAATGTTAATGATGTTATTTTTCTATCACTTTTGCATTGCTAAGAAATTTCTATAAATGTTTATCATATAAAATCTGGCTCCAGTAAGTCAATATTTCTGGATTCGTCACTGGGGAGAAATGCAATCAAACAGAAGAATCAATATGAAGAAGTGCAATCAATCAGAAGAATCAACAAAGAGAAGTGTGATCAATCAAAAGAATAAATAAGGAAAGGTGCAATGAATCAAAAGAATCAACAAGGATAAGTGCAATCAAACAAAGGAATCAATATGAAGGGAGACAATCAATCAGAAGAACCAATTAGGGAGGAGACTAATCAAACAAACAGACAAATCAAAAGAGAGAACGAATAAAACAGAAGAATAGGATAGAGGGAGGATCAATCAAACCGATGAAGAAACAACCAAATATTGTAATCAAACATACTAACAGACAACTCAACAACCAAATCAATGACTAACCAAAACACAATCAACTTCATAATAAAAATTTGCTATAAACCGAAATTGCACCAAGAAATCAAACAAATACGACAAACAGTAATTGTTCCAATCAGTGAAAAGTGAGAACAAAAACTTCAATCCAGCAAACCCAACAAAGATGACAAACCCATATAGAGGAATGATAAACTAATCAGTGAGGACATAAAGGAAAGGCTACACAAACTTGATCTACATAAAACGAGAGAAAGACATCGCAATAAAGCAAAACAACATATTCCGAAATGAAGCAAACACATACTCTTTCATCAAAACACAAATAATGTTTTTAAAAAACCCAAATTGAAAACTAACAATCTCAAAATTATGGAAACTTAATAGAGGAAGCAACAAATAATTCAAGGAGGATCGAAACAAACTCTTGATACCATGTTAACAATATAAGTTTCAATAGAATAACAATGAGATGACTAGGGTTTCAAATTTCAATAAGATTAAAAATGGCATTGTAATAACATATATTACAAACCAATATATAATAAAATATAATAGATTGCTAACTTAATAATATAAAAGTCGAATAACTTAAACTCAATATTTTATTATCTAACAGTTTTAGTATTTTGCATGTTAGACTTTATTACGTGAACAAGCGTAAAATTTTAAACTTAAGCAACTTTGATTTAATACCAAAATTGTTTGTTAATGATTTTGAAAAATGGTACTTTGATTCTAAAGCTCCAAAGAATGGTTTGACATGTGGTCAAAGAACGAAAGAAAGGGTTATTATTTGTGTAATAGAGGAAAATAAATTCAGGAAATGTAAGGGTTGACTGTCCAACATTACATTTAGTTTCAATCTCTATTTTGATGCAAATTGGATAGATAGGTTGTTCTTGTAAAAAAAAACGATAGATAGGTTGTTACTAAATGTTAAGTTTTCATAATGACTATTTATTTTTTTTTTTGATATGTGAACAACCATTTAGTTTGAAAAACTCCGTTGATTCATAGAATGATGATGGGACTGAAGATCTTAAAAGTGTTTTGGTTTAATAATAGTTTTGTCCCCATAAGTATTATGAACTTTCGAATTTGGTCCCCTAAAAAAACAATAACAACTCAACCCCCTTAAGTTTAGTCTTTTTTGCAGTTTTAGATCCTAAAACAATTTTGATCAAGTCAATGCACACGTGGATGCCCCTATCTGAAAAGCATCGATGAACAGCTTGAAATACATCTCAACAAGGTGTTGACTATTGATAAGAAAGAGCGCGTAGAAGATGAAGATTCTTCTGCTGCTTTTGCTTCTGTTATTGATCATGTTCGTGTTCACACCAGCAGTGCCAATACTTCTCCTACATCTATTAAGTTCAAAACTAACTTCAAGAAGCAAAAACATGATTGGGAAATTGATCCTTCTAAACTCATCATCAAAAGTGTTATTGCTCGTGGCACTTTTGGCACTGTTCATCGTGGTGTTTATGATACTCAAAATGTTGCTAGTTTGTTATAATTTTTTGGGATGAATTTTATACATCAGATTTAGGGTCCGTTTGGATTAGCTTATTTTAGAGCTTATATAAAACAGCTTATGCAAATAAATAAGTTTTTAAGTATTATTTATAAGTTTTTAAGGTAGTTTATGAAAAAATAGTTTATGAAGATACGATTTTCGTTAGTGAGAGCTTATAAATTAAAATAAAAGTTTATTTATTTACATAAGCTATTTTTCATAAGCTCAAAATAAGCTCAAACCAAACAGGACCTTAGATGCTTAATCGCTTTTGAAATTATATTTTCTCGTGATTTGTATTATTTTTTATTAAAAAATTTATTAAGAAAGAAGAGAAAGGAGTTACTTTTCGTTTTTTTTAATTTTTTTAATTAAAGCATTACACATGTGACATTTTTGTTTATTTTTAAATTGAAAATTACACACGTTGCGTTCATGTGTGCGTTGACTTGGTCAAAATTGACTTGATGAGTCAAAACTGCAAAATGGGCTAAACTTAGGGACTGGGTTGTTATTTTTTATTTCTTTAGAGGTCGAAATCACAAGTTCGTGATACTTAGGGAACAAAACTGCTATTAAGCCAAATATTTTTTTTGAGATCCCTTTGAGTCGATGGGATGAGATTTACTGTTGTTAAAATAGCTTTCGATGTAGGCATATTTAGGGTTTTGGCGCAAAGATGGCGACAATAAAAGTAAATGAAGAACAACAATATTTTAAATATTTGTTTATAGATTTTTGTTTATGTCAATCACGTTTTCTCTTTGCATCCATTTCTTTCCTTGTAAACATGTTCATTCTCCTCAAATTGCCCATCAAGTAAATCCGTAATCATATGGCCAAAAACTATAAGTAATAATAATAGTTGATGAAACCTTATTTGACTTAATAAATTAAAAATGACAGTTTATTTAAAATGATTCTAAATTAAATATTAAATAATAATAATAGACTAAAAACTTAATTAAAAATACTCTAAAGATATGATACGAAGATTGTCATCATTGTCTTAGGCCTCAAGCTATATTGCTTAGAATCTTTCAAGACTTTTGGTTTGATAGTTTTTAGTCTTGAATTCTTCTTAGCTTTGGGTCTTGAACTTTTCAGAACCCTGGACTCTGGAGTATTTGGTTTTGACTTGTTTAGAACTTTAGGCTCTAAAGTCTTTGGCCCTGATTGGTGTAGAAATTTAACTTTTGAAGCTTCTCGCACAAAGTGGGAATAAAATCCTTTCTATGCACAATTAGAACAAGAAGCTTCCATTGGTTTCTCTAGAACCTCCATACTTTGATGGGTTGTATCTTATGAGAATCCTACTCTTTCTGCTTTGTATGCTTACACCATAAATCATTGAAGCTAACTTGATTCTCTCAATGCTACTAACGATAAACTCATGAATGGAAATTTCATGCTTATCAAGGTTTTTATTATTTCTCTTTTGAACATAGTATATTTGATCTTTCAAAATATATTAAATTCCAGAATTTTTTATTTTAAAAAAAAAAAACTTATAAATTTTAAAAGAATATGATTTTTTTTCCAAAAATTAATTTTTTTATTTTTTAATTAATATAAATGAATTTATGTTATTTTTTAAAAGTATTTTAAAATAATTAACCATAAATGCCATGTGTGCCTATAGAAAAATAAATAAAAATTAATTAAATAATCAGCGCGCCACGTAATAAAAAAAGGTGACTTAGTGTGCCACGTCATCATTTTTGCATTGTCAGATGCGTTAGAGGGTATTTTGGAGAATCTTTATTATACAATGACGGAATCTAAACAAAAAATTTACAAGGGGAAAACCGAAAATAACCTATATTACAGGGGGTAAAACATTATTAACCCTTTAAGTGTCAGATCGCAACGGTAGTTAACTACCGCTGGAAAGCGAACGGTAGTTAACTACCACCTATTTTATTCTCAACGGCAGTTAACTACCGTTGGGGGAATTTGAGTAAATTCAATGTGTGTTTAAGAAACTTTGTATGTGAGAAATGCAATTTTCTAAATAGTTAGCCCTGATTTTTGTAGGGATTTCTAGCCCGGTCCTAAAGAACCCAATACTCATTCGAGTTGGCCCGTACAGGCCGCGGGTAGCCCGGATAGCATGCATAACAAAATAAACTATTTTTTGATAATTCCTTACTAAGTTGATTATTAATTTAAAATTAAAAGTGAAAATCGAATGAATCAACACACTTATAAAATAAATAAAAAAATTGTATTTACTGGTTTCGTTACTTATAATTTCAAAGGTCGAACATATAAATATCAATAACAATAACATACATAATTTATCTAAAATTGATTTTCTTGCCGTTTTAATTTACGAAAATGTTTACAATTTTTGTGCTAGGTAGTATTTTAACCTATTTAAAACATTATTTATAAGATTTTTTTTTGGAGTATTTTATAGTAATTTTCATTAAAAAAAGTTATTTTTTATAAGGGTCGACCCATTTAGCATGCGGCCCAAATAGGGTTGTGCTTGGGTAGTTTTTTTAGAGCCCATTTTTGAATCTGCTCTTTACCCAAACTGTTTTGCACGTTTCAAAAGTAAATGTCCATATTGCCTTTGCGTGAGTTAACATGCGATGCGTGAGTTAGCTCACGCTACGTGTTGTTTATGATTATGTATTCAAATTATTTTATTTACTTTATTCTAAATTATTTTATTAACTTTATTCTAAATTATGTTATTTACTATTTGTTCACTTTATTCTAAATTATTTATTTGCTATATTCTAATTTATTTATGCACTTGAAATAAATTCGATTTTATTCTAATTTTTTTATTCATTAAATACAAAATTAGAAAATTCTCCTTGATTTTATTTATTCAATATTTATTTATTCAATACATAATCATAAACATAAAATAAATGCAAATATAAATACAAATAAAAAACAAAATTAAAAAATATAACAACTCTCGTTTTATTAATATCATTCAAACATTACAATAAGCAATACATATATTTTATTTGAATTCACTAATCTACTTAATATCTTTTTACCCTCTTGGGGTAAAAAGTTATTTTTACCCTCTTCGGTATATACCAATAACTCTTGGGGTAAATAGTGATCCGTCCTGTTGGGGAAAAAGACATCAAGATCCCTTGAGGTAAATTTAAATTTGGTTCCTTTTATACCCCCATGATGATTCTTTTTACCCACGGTAAAAAGATTTTGGGAGTAAAAGG
>Ga0228711_1007000_pt1 | contig 16528 bp, 11 predicted proteins | sample MedpolnodulmetaG_2_FD_177996 | JGI IMG/M metagenome (GOLD analysis project Ga0228711, IMG submission 177996) | Root nodule microbial communities from Medicago polymorpha collected in Santa Monica, California, United States - brown nodules | ecosystem: Host-associated > Plants > Roots > Nodule...
TTAAACCGATTCGCCATAATTTATTTAATGAACCATTCTTTCAAATTTGGTTAAAAAAACGGCAGGATCATCACTATTCATAAAATAAACTCAGTTTTAGGTTTAGACCACAAATCAAAACCTTCGTAGCCTCAAAATGCTGTCCAAGTACAGAATCCTCCACCACCTCACGCGCCACCTTTCTCCACGAATCACCACCACTCGCAGTTCCAATGTCTCGCCGCATTTCTTCATCAACCCTTTCTGCACGGTGGTGGTTAACTCACCTGAATCACCTGAACTTCCACCATGGGTCATGTTCTCCGACAAACCAACCCCTTCAAATTCCGACGACGATTTCGTTATTCCTTCTCTCGCTCATTGGGTTGATTCCAACATCCTTCAAACCAAACCCAAACTCTTTGCCAAACCATCTTTGGAAGAAAGCATTCACCTTGAAGATGTTGAAAAAATCAGCACTTTTCTTAAGGAACAACGTCATTCATCCCATGACAATGTTGCTCAATCACTCGATGATTGTGATTTTCGGGTTTCTAACAGTTTGGTTATGCAGATTTTGAAAAGATTTGGCAATGATTGGGTTAAGGCGTTTGGTTTTTTCATTTGGGCGAAAAAACAAACACCTTATGCGCATTCTCCTGAAGTTTATAATTTGATGGTTGATATATTGGGGAAAGCTAAGGAATTTGATCTCATGTGGAAATTGGTGAAGGAAATGAAAGGAATTGAAGGGTATGTGAGTTTGGATACAATGAGTAGGGTGATGAGGAGGTTTGCAAAGGCTCGGAGGCATGAAGATGCCGTGGAAGCGTTTCGCGGAATGGGTGAGTATGGTGTCAAAAAGGATACTGCTGCGCTGAATAAGCTCTTGGATGCTTTGGTGAAAGGACAAAGTATTGAAATTGCTCATAATGTTTTCGATAAGTTTAAGAGTTCTGTTCCTTTGAGTTCTCCGTCGTTCAATATTTTGATAAATGGGTGGTGCAAAGTTAGAAACTTTGAGAAAGCACGGAAAGTGATGGAGGACAGGAAGGAACATGGGTTTGAGCCGGATGTTTTTACGTATAATAATTTCATCGAATCTTATTGTCACGATAAGGATTTTCGCAAAGTTGATGAAGTTTTGGAGGAGATGAGGGGAAATGGTTGTCCTCCGAATGCTGTGACTTATACTATTTTGTTGCTTGGTTACGGGAAGGCGGGGCAATTGAGCAAAGCTTTGGAGGAATATGAAAGAATGAAGAAGGATGGAATTGTGCCCGACACCCCATTTTATAGCTCATTGATTTACATTCTCGGCAAAGCTGGTAGGTTAAAGGATGCTTGTGAGGTTTTCGAGGATATGCCTAAGCAAGGGGTTGTGAGAGATGTTGTGACATACAATACTATGATTAGTACTGCTTGTGCGCACTCAAAGGAAGAAACTGCTCTTAGGTTGCTTAAAGAAATGGAAGAAACACCGTGCAAGCCGGATCTTCAGACTTACCATCCTTTGCTCAAGATGTGCTGCAAAAAGAAGAGGATGAAGGTGCTCAAGTTTTTGCTGGATCACATGTTCACAAATGATCTAATCCCTGATCTGGGAACTTATACGCTTTTGGTGCAGAGTCTGTCTAATAGCGGAAAACTTGTGGAGGCTTGCACATACTTTGAGGAGATGGTCTCGAAGGGATTTACTCCAATGGAGACCACAGTCAAGCTATTGATGAGAAAGCTTGAGATTAAGAGCATGTTAAAGGAGAAAGATCACATTGAGGAATTGATGGCGGGAGGACATGTTCTGGGGGAACAAAATATTTAGTGCACTTTTAGCACAAGATTTACTTGAAGAGGACTTGTTGGCTCAGGCTGGATCATAGTTGATCCTGTGAGTAGACTGTTGGTGGTTGGTGATTGGTGGATCAATAGAATTTTTCTTTTGTAAGCCATAGTTCAAGGGAAGAATAAATCTACACTAGATACACCCTTTGCCTTAGTTGGCATGTAATTGCACCTATGAAAATCAATGGTTAATGGAGTTTTGACTCCCTACACTTTTGAAAGGACTGTTTGATACTGTGTAGGAGACTGTTGGTGATTGGTGGATCAATAGAATTTTTCTTTTGTAAGCCTTAGTTTAAGGGTAGAATAAATCTATAGAATTTTTTCCTTCCTGTGTTTTTATTCTGTTTTCTGTTCATATAAATAATGCCTGAATTAAGAAGATTAATACATCAGAAAATACAAGGTGGCAAAGGCATCACTCTCAATAACACTTGTGATTCTCTTCTGTTGTTTAACTCTTGCATCAAGAACAAAAATCTTACCCTTAAGCATTATTACTGCATTAGCACCCGAACTCAATGACGGTGTATGCTCATCACCAGCGAAGACACAAGGCTATGCTTGTGAAGAACACTTGGTACTGTGCATTGCTTTCATATGGTTCTGTTTTTTATTAGAAATAAGCAACATTTTGAGCAAAAAGTAGCTTCTAACCAGCTTCTATGTATATAATTGTTTTTAGAACAAGTAATAGATTCTAACTAGCTTCTATATGTATGTAATTGTTTTTAGGTGACAACAAAAGATGGTTATGTTCTTAACATGCAAAGAATTCTACCAAGAGGGAAACCTGGAAATAGTATATACCAGCTGTGCTACAGCATGGACTATTCATGGTTAGTGACTTAGTGGTGGTTACTATAACTATAGGCCGGATTGATTTATTTGAGTTTATATACTGACATAAACATGTGTGATATTGTTTTGGAGAGCTTATAAAAATAGCTTATGTCATGGCCATAAGTTGTTTTCATCTTATTTTCATTAACTCTCCAGGAGAGTTTACAAAAACAGTTTGACTTTAGTTTATCTTTTGTTATTAAAATAGTTTATGCATAAGCATTTATATGATTGGTGTGTTTTTATAGGATGGTGTGACATGGTTGTTGCTACCACCAAGTCAATATCTTGCATTTCTGTTGGCAGATAATTTGATGTTTGGATTGCTAACACACGAGGAACCAAATATATTACATGGTTTTAAGTTGTGGTTACACTATAAACCTTTATATTGTGGAAAAATGCAGTCAATGTGGTCAAAATTGCAGTTGCGGTGCCATTGTGAAGATCTCAAAATCCTTTATGTTGTAGCCGCAATTGCCGTTGCAGACCACAATTTAAAAGAATATGTTGCTGCATTTCTCTGGTCATGAAATTTGATTCAATTGAATAACCAAAATCATCCGTGGAATTATAGGACGCTCTCAACTTAGTCTCTGGAATTTTTAATATTTCAAAACAGTCCTCGAAATTGAAAATCTCGGATCATGTTAGTACTTAATAGGTAGTTCAATTTGATTCCATTGCTAATATCAGGTTTCAAATGTTTAGGATTATTGGAATTGGTCATGGGATGAATTAGTTGCATATGATCTTCCAGCAACATTCCAGGATGTGCATGATCAAACTGGACAAAAACTACACTACGTTGGTCACTCACAGGTGATTTAATTGGTTAGTTTTTGTAAGTTTTTACCTCTTCATATATATAATTCAATGTGATGAGTAATGAAGATTGTTGAATTCTTTTTTGTAGGGAACTTTGGTTGCATTGGCTGCTTTTTCCAAAGATCAACAATTGGACAAGTTGAGATCAGCTGCCTTGCTTTGTCCAATTGCTTATGTTGGTCAGATGACCTCACCAGTAGCAAAAGATGCTGCTGACCATTTCATTGCAGAGGCAACACTTATTGATAAATGCATTGTTTCTTTTTCACAAGTCGAAACAAAATAGATATAATTGTTCAAAATTCAAATATTAACATTGACAATTTGTATTTCTTCTTGACACTGTACAAATTGGGAATTTTCGAATTTAGCCTTAAAGGGTAAGTAATTTTCTTCTTAATAGCGTCTGTCTAATAGCGGAAAACTTGTGGAGGCTTGCACATTCTTTGAGGAGATGGTCTTGAAGGGATTTACTCCAATGGAGACCACAGTCAAGCTATTGAAACGAAAGCTCGAGATTAAGAGCATGTTAAAGGAGAAAGATCAGATTGAGGAATTGATGGCGGGATATGTTCTGGGGGAACAAAATGTTTAGTTCACATTTAGCACAAGATTTTCTTGAAAAGTACTTGTTGGCTCAGGCTGGATCATGGTTGATCCCGTGAGTAGACTGTTGGTGATTGGTGGATCAATGGAGTTTTTCTTTTGTAAGCCTTAGTTTAAGGGTAGAATAAATCTACACTAGATACACCCTTGCCTCAGTTGGCATGTAATTGCACTTGTGAAAATCAATGGTTAATGGAGTTTTGACTCCCTACACTTTTGAAAGGACTGTTTGGATAGTTGGCCTAGTACTGATATTTATGCGACACACATACTCTTGGTTTTTATCATTAATGTTCCACCAAGATATATTCAAATTCATTGCATTGTTGTAATATTAAGCCCTTAAAAGCATCTTCTCATCTAGAAAAGTCATCAATTTTGGTTTCAAAGTGTAGCAGCAGAGCGGTTTTTTTATTTTTTTTATATTATTTTTTTATAAATCGAGTTCAATAGTTCAGAATCTAGACCTCGAAGGGTTTGATTGGTTCAACGTAGGGGAGGAAAGAATACTGATATTTATGTGACATACATACTCTTGGTTTTTATCAATTTTGGTTTCAAAGTGTAGCAGTAGAGCGGTTTTTTTGTTATTATTATTATTATTAATTTTTTTTTATAAATCGAGTTCAATAGTTCAGAATCTAGATCTCGAAGGGTCTGATTGGTTCAATGTAGGGGAGGAAATAGATTTTAATGGAGGGGCGGAAATATATTTTTAATCTAATTTACCTTTTTACCCATAAAATAACAGTAGGGAACGAAGAAGAAACAAGAAAAAGTCACTTAGTTTAGTTGATCTCTAGAATGAAGGTTTCCTCACCCAATGCATATCTTCTCTAAATTGTAGTGCTAGAAAGGTTCCGTGTTGATTTATAAGCCAGGAGAACGTACCTGAGAGGATTATAATAAAAAGAAAATAAATTTATTTATAGTCACACTTAAATTATTTTTCAGCATAGACTACATGAAAGAAATGAATTAAGTTTGTTTCTTTTAAAAAAATGGTGGCAACGTAAATATAATAGATAAAATAGAGCCATATGAAGCTAGAGCATGCTATTCAGGAAGAAAAGATCAAAATAAACAGTGCCAGGATGAAGAAATAACGAGGGAACGTAATAATATGATTAAGAAATGACGTAATAATTTGACAGAGAAGAAGAAAATAGCTCAAGTAAAAAAAAAAATAGAGATAATTTAATCTTTACTATGTAAATTTAATTTGTAGTACAACAACAGGTCATGATAAGAATAAAAAAGAATTGCCCCAGGGATATAGAATATACAACAACCAAAAAAAAAAATTGTTTTCTGAAACTTTTACAATGCTAAGCATAGAAATGAGGGCAGGGGTCATAGTGCCGGTATGTAAAGGGCATAAATTATAAATGCTGCCTCAAGTTTTGGGATAACAGAGAATTTGACACTTTACGCAAAGGCAACCGTCTAGCCATTGGCTTCTGCCACCCGTATCTATCAAGGAATTCCTCAATCAGCCTATAAAATCAAATTGTTAATATATAGTTCAAGGATAAAATTGGACAAATCGGTATATCACAAAGACTAAGCAACACGCACATGCTGCAAAGGGCCTTCTGAGATTTAGCCAGCTCATGGTCTGGGAAAGAATCTTCCAACCTAAAACTCAACCAAACATAGAGATCCAAGACCTGCAGTTTTGGCACCAACAAAATCTCACAAATATACTCAGAAGCTAACTAGTTCAAAATGAATTAAAATGGGGATTATAAACATTTTCCATCAAACTAAATGAAGGAAAACATTGGCAACTCTATGATGCTCATGGTTGTTAAAATTGTAGCTGAACTGCTGAAGTTATGAAATTGTACACGACCATGACCATTTATGGACCTTGACAGTTAAGCATCTGGCTATCAAATCACTTCGAAGTGAAAGCTACTATTGGGTTTTGATGGTGAGAACGGGTGTTCACTGTCTCACGGACATTAAACCAAATACACTATAGGTCACAGCGCAACAAGCTTAATGTTGTGTCAGAGGATATAAAAATTAAAGCAACAGAAAAAAAAACCTTGTGGATGGATTCCAGGTCCTTAAGAGCTTGAGGCGTTGTGGGTACTTTTAGTGTTCCTGGTGTAAATATTTCTCGAAGCCGGACAAGGCCTTTCTTCGCATAATTCTCTACAAACTGGTACACCATGCATCATGTCAATTTTTTTACCATTCAAACTAACATCAACATATTTGACACTTACTAAATGTTAATTACCTGTGTCAGGCCTTGAGATGAAATCTCATCGTCCATGTCAGCTGGACTGAGTATTACAGAAATCAGTAAAAATGAAACTGAAAAGCTTAAATTATATAAAATACAGACACACCCTAATCTATTAGGGTTTCAATTCATAGAACCGTCCTTAAGATGCGGGTATTTTGTATTCTAAAAATGAAATTTTCTGAAAAGATATGAATGTACCTGATACAAAAAAGGTATTTATCACGCAATTCAAGGGGAAACTCATCAACAACAGCAGCCACTTTCTGGTGCCAATACGTACAAAGTACAAACAACACCCACAACAAAGCAATTAGAAGGGAAATCAGTAAACAATCAAATTATTCAGGGATATTAGATAAATGATACAGTAGTACTAATGAAGAGCAATATGACATTGATATGAAATGTTCATGATTCAATGACAAGACAGCTATTCAAAGACATACCAATACTTGGTCACAATTAACAATGAAATACTTTTCAGATAATTTGGCATTGTCAACAAAATGCTCCTGCAATATAAAAGAGATAGTAAATATATACTTTTGGGCAATAATGCGATAATACATTCTAATGTTAAGAAATCTAGGGAAATTCAACTTTGACAGTTTGACAGATGACGCGAACAATATGTTTGTTAACACCTGCCCATTTACTATTTAGTAATTATTAATCACATACAATTTCTCTCCGTACTTGCAGTCTTGCTTTGAGCCTTTGACAACAATTAAAACTATGTAACTCACAAATTCCTAGTTAGTAGTATATAGTAAGTGTATGTGGTTCTACCGTGGACAAATTTGATTTTGAATGAATGATGTATGTGGTCTATATTATAGACCACATACATCATTTATTCAATGAACCTAAAAAGAGAAAAGTTACTTATAATTGAGACCGTAGGGAGTATTTTTCTTTGTACTTGCAGTCTTGCTTTGACAATCATTAAAACTATGTACCTCACAAACTTCTAGTTATATAGTAAGTGTATGTGGTTCTACCATGGACAAATTTGATTTTGAATGAACTGATTTTGTAACACTTATTCTAGTTAAAAGTGATTTGAAAGTAAAAAAGGATTATATTTGGAAACAATAACAAAGAAAGTGATTTTTAAACAGATTCTGTGGGGCAAAAAATACTCATAATAGCTCCGAATAGGCGATATGAATTGATTTTAGGGCTAAATCAATTTGAACTCAAAAGAGTCTAAAATGTATTTTTACGGTGGAATTATGTTTCATACACTTAAATTTGAGTTTGATGGTTTCCGACATGCAACTAAACAAGCACAAAACTCACCAGTACTTGATAGAAACCAGCTTGGGGGTGTAACCGTGAATACATATACAACAGTTCGTAGGAAGGAAGTAGTCCAGCACGCTGCATCAGAATTTATATTACACAAATCATCAATGAAAGAATTGAAAGAAAGTAAACAAAATTCAGATAAAGGTGTATACTTACTAGAAGCTTTCTTTATTTTCAATTTCTCCTACACTACATACATATTTAGTAGTACAGAGTAATTAGGCATTACGTAGTCAAGTTACCTCCAAAATGGGTGATGGAGAGTCCAATGCTGAATGAAGCAAACATAGATCGTCTCTTGACATGCATGTTACTTCTCCTAGAGGGAAATTTGACCCATATCTACCAGCTCTCCCTGCATGAATATACGCATTCAAGTGAAATGAAAATTATGTATGATGCACAATCAAATATACAGGACATATTACTCCAAATCTTCACATTATTATAATAGAATATAAAAATAAAATCTGCTAGAACAGTAAATAGAAGAGAATTGACTTTAGTGATCATTTTTAAAAACCTGAAGTTTATGCTAAATCATTTGTCCAAAATAAACATTAAAAACGAATTGATTCAAATATGTCAAACAAGACAGAAAGAGTCTAGCTCCCTCAAGAAGAAACAATAGGTTGAGTTGAGTAGAGTAGAGTGAGAGAAGAGAGGTGAAAAAAGGGCATGTTGAAGCCCACGGAGATTAGGAATGAAAATAAACTTAAACCGGAAGTTTAATCTTTTTTATAATGCTGCAAAGATTTTTCCAGGGCGCATATAGACTGTCCCACATAGAATCTTGACATAAACATAAATAACTTTGCTGCATTATCCATAATAATCAGCATCCCAAGGTATGACATAAATAGAAAGAATGTTTTGACATCTGCTTATCCAAGCTAAATTAGTTCCTTTAAACTCACTACACAACAGGTATAGCTGGCCAGCTTCATATTAAAATATAAGGGTAGAAAAATTATGAAGGCTATCCACTGCTGAAAAGTTAATTTGACATTTACAGAATCACCCAAAAAATTCCCTTTACTCTTATTGGACATAAATATATCTATTTATTAACAACAAAAAAAAGAAGTTATCGGAGTTATCATATATCAGCTACAGTCATTTAATCAAATTCTGGAGTAATGTCAATCTGCTTCAAATAATTACATATACCTGCAATCTGTTTGATCTCAGGTACAGTCAGATCTCGCATCTGAAAACCATCAAACTTCTGCATTGTTGAAAAAATGATCCTAGAGATGTTTAGATTAAGGCCCATTCCAATGGCATCACTGGCCACAAGAACATCAAACTCGCTACTTGCATCATTGAACATGCTTGCCTGCAGTCCTAATGAAACTTTGAACTCAGCAAATCATTGGCAGATGAGGACAATACAAAAGAAAGGTGAAACATTTATCAACATATCTTGATAAATATAGCAAGTTAATTATGGTAAGCCTATAAAGTGCACAGGAAAGGAGAAGGAATTTCCCAACAAAACTATGAAATAACACTAAAACCATATAAACTGATAATAGCCAGCATGAAGGTGTTTGTCTGAATTAGAAATACAAAAGATGCAAAACGAACAAAACAGAGGGAAAATATTATTGTATGGGATGTAAACGTTAAAACCTAAAATCAAATTCCCATGAAACAAGTGTAATTCAAAAGGGAAACCTAAAACTTCAAAGAAAAAGGTGGGAGCTCACACCTGTCTTGTTCGAGTCTCTGGTGGCAGTGAACCATATACTACCGAACAAAGATGCTTTCCTTCTCTCTCAATTCGCTTCTGAGCAATATGAATGTCAACTTTAACAAGTTAGTCCACAGTACATAAACAAAATTTCCAAAATGCAATTAAATTTGTTGAATTCGAAGTAGGTTAGCAGTCTGCCTTTTTATTTATTTTTTTAACAGCAAATTTTATTAATAATGCAACAATCCGAATACAAGACTTTATCGAATTGGGCCAATACAAGAGAACAACTACTGGTATAGCAGTAAACACCCAAAAGCAACAAAGAAACACAACAAGCACCTAAATAACAAAAAACTCGAACACAAGGCAACTCACAATGTTACAATACCACATTATGTTACAATACATCTCCCGGATTCCAATTCAAATTCCCAGGTTCCAAATCACCTATTCAAACAATCAGTAGGATCAAAAGATCCCACCCCACATAACTCTTCTCTTCTTCCCAGTCACCAACCGCCCTATCCACAGACTTATTCCCCTAACAGCAATTGAGTGAAATCCCGTTACTATCAACCCCAAACACCTCTGCCTCGGCACAGACCCTCTTGATCCTCGTCCTAACCAACTAAACATCCCAAGCCGAACTACTTTCTCCCTACTCCTCATCCTTCCTACACTCTTCAATCTTCTTCAACAACCCATCAATTAAACGCCACACCCTCAGACACAATCATCACCTTTTCGTGACCTAGTAAGGGAACGAAACACCAACACCGTTTGAGAGAGAGTCTTCAAAAAACAACAAAACCCCAGTCCGCCGGATATGACACCATTAACAAGCCTGAATTTGATCTCAAAAATAGATTGCGAAGGCAGTCAACGATGGTGGTGCAGTGGTGCAATGATCAGAAACAAATCACTGAAGGAGTCTAGATTCGGTATTACTATTTGTCGAAAAACCAGTTCAGGCGGAAGAGAGTCACCAGAGGTAGCTAGATAACGAACCAGACGCGGCGGCACCGGCTACATAAACCACCTATTCAAAGCTATAAGTCACCTATTCAAATCCCTATTACAGCCATCGCCATCAAATAGCCAGATACCCACGACAACAAACAGCCCGCAAGCAACTTATAGATAAACCACCAAACGAGCTTCCAGTCTACAATCCTCCAATTGTCGAATCACCATAAAACGTGCTATGAAATGAATAGACACGGATATGGTTGCTGGTAGAAGAAAGCATAGAACGGGAAAGAAAGATGAACAGGAACTAATGATTAAAAGATTGTTGAAGCGAAGTTGAGAAAAATTATTATACCCCATCATTCCCATCTTCTGCTAAACGAAGTCGAGAAAAAATAATTATTAAAAGATTGTTGAAGCGATTAAACTTTCTCTAGCTCATAGAATTCTGGCATTTTATCAATTATCTCCATTTCATATATTCATTAGCTGAAATAGCACCAGCAACATGACTAGAGACACTCTAAGTTGTAATGTTCAATTAGATGCTAAAAGATTGGAGTGAATTAAGATCTGATTCTAGTTGTGAACTATATCATAGTAGAGATAAGACAAATAGACAATCATAATCAAGTGCTAGCTAAATTTAGTAGTGGGTCCATGTCATAGAAAAAATGCAAAGTGCATAAGGAAATTTATAATTAAAGTTGCAAACCGATTATTGTTTTGAATTCAGAGCACCAAAATAGAAAAATAAAATAAAATATGTTCACGTGAATTTTCTACATGTATCTCCCGTATCTCGTACTAAATAGATTAAAAAGATGTTAAAGTTCACCTTCAATTTGTATATATCCCGGCGTGAAAAGGTAACTATGCAATCGCCGTTTCTTACATCAGACAAGGATCGAAGAGGAAGCTTCATCGGGACTAAAGGTGACAATCTCTCATAATATTGAACCTGCAGTACATATGAAGAAAAAAAATCCGTCGGAGAGATTCAAACTGCATTTTAATAAAACTAGCATAAATCATCATGAGCAAGCAGAGAGCCTCAAGAACAGTTTTTATCATAATGGCCAATTCATGGGAATGAAATTACTGTAACCAATAATTTATCTAGTTTATTTGTCTCATTCCCACCCCCTATCCTAAAAAAGAGAATGTTTTTATAGATTACTCAGAGACTCAATGGGGAACATAAGTTTCAATACCTCAAGCTCATCACCAGTAATATTCAAAATCTCCTGAATAAGAGGAACAGCAGCTGGATCACCACAGAGGTGAAGTTCATCGGTAGCAATGCCTAACAAAGCACGTGTAAACGAATAGCCCCTTGAATTACACCCCAACATCTAAATGCAGAAAGGAAGATAAAGGTTAACACAGAAAATTATTCACAATAACAGGCATAAGGTGAAAAACCTATATATGCTTATATTTTCATAAAGTAAAGCTCGCAAAGCCATCTATGTTTTCCACAATGCAGATGCTTCAATCATGAATAAGTTAGTAAATAGTAATACCACTAAAATAGAATAACTGATGTGACATGATTATGATAGGAATAAGATGTTTAAGATGTGAAATTATTATCTTGGCTCATATAAAACCAAAAAGGAGTCTCAAAATGAAAATTTAACTTGCCTGAATTTCATCAATAACAGCACATTTATAATCAGTTGATACATCAGCCATTTCAACCGTAACAGCCTTATGATGTGCACCCTCAACTTCATCTCTCTCCTGACCTGTTATGAGATCACAGGGAACATTTTCCTTGTTCAACCGCTTTGCTATCTCCCAAGCCAACAATCTTAAAGGGCCACAATATATTCCTACAAAGCAAAAACGAAACTACTAAATTACTCAGCTTACCATATTTTCATCAACATTACAGATTAACCATTGCCATTTCAAAAGATTGAGAAGCAATTTACCAGAAGCACTCGACTGAAGTTGCTTCAGTGCTTGATATGTTTTACCGCTATTAGTAGGACCAACATGGAGGAAAACCCTGCGACGTTTCCTCCTAGCCAGTGGATACCATGTATGAGGGCAACTAAAACAAACAGAAATAGATCATCAGCATTTACAACTACCAAATGTAAACTAAAAATTACACAATATAATCACGGCATTACATAGCACAATAAAGAGTATAAAAAAGATAACACACATCAATACAACGGCAATGAAACATGTCTACAGAATTATACATAAAATCAAAGTTTATTTAACAACCTTTGAGATAAAGAAAAAACAAACAAATTTATTTATTTTCAAACTAATATAACATGTCACATTGAATCTCTGCAGCACCGAAACTTCTGTTCAAAGGCGTGTGACACGCGACAGTGTTTATTTCAGTGTCTGTGTTTGTGCTTCAAAGCATTGAATACCTATGGAACATACATGCATATACTTACGTCATGTCGGTAATTTCATTACGGATGGAGCCGGAACCAGAACTATATGGATGTAAAATGTTTAAAGCAGCACCTAAACATTCAAATTTGGGTTGAAAGAATGGGCAAAATTGGTCCTTATAGTTACCTAATATACCAACATAATAGCAATACGTAAGTATTCGTTGGAATTAAGACATAATCCAAAACAAAACAAAAAAAATAAAAATGAATTGACGGTGAAATTAGGAGGAGCTCACCGGTAAGAGAGCGAGCGAGGAGGTTGGAGTTACGGCGAAGAAGAAGAAATGAAGCCATTTTTGTTGTTGTGGTTAGTGAAATTGAAGTAAGAATAAGGTATAATGGAGTCAAATAGAAGAAAAAAGAGAATGAAATAATATCATGCGATAACGGTGCCGCCGGTGGCGGTGGTGGATGGATTTCCGAACCTCACTCTCCGCCTCTTCAAGCAACGTTAATTGTTTTTGGTTGGACCAAGCAACATTAATTAATTAATTAGCAAATTGTTTATTTTTAAAGAATAATTAGCTAATAAATTATAAACTTACATGTTAACAATTGATAAAAAAAAAAATTAATCATAAACTTACATGTGGATTTGGATTGCCTTATTTCTAAGTTTATATAAAGGAGCATATACAAATAAATAAGCTTGTATTTATTATTTATAAGTTTGTTAAAATAAGTTCCCGTGAGCTTAACTCAGTTGGTAGGAACATTGCATAATATATGCAGCAGGGGTTCGAACCTCTGGCATCTCACTTCTCCATATTTAAAATGTGTGAGCTCTAGCCACTAGGCTACTTGATCCCAATTCTTATTTTTAAAATCAAACTTTTTGTTCTTATATTTTTACACTATTGCAATTTTGGTCTCAATTCTTATTTTTTTCTAAAAATGTTGACTTTTGACTAAAGAAGATATAAATTCTCCTAAAAAAAATTATAGTTTGTCTTTACATTTAACATTGGGGCAATAAATCATTTTTTTTCACAAAAAATCACCATATTTAAAGAAAAAACATAGCATTGAAATCAAAATTGCAACAAATGTAAAAATAGAATGATCAAAATATGACATTAAATAGAAGAAATATTTTGTGAGTTTAGTAAAGAAAGGACCATAATTCAATAAAAACCATTTTCATCCTCTACGTAAATTTTTTTTTTTCTTTTCATTTTCATGATTCAACTTGAGAATATGTTTTTCTTGTCGTGTTCATTTGATCAGTTAGATATAAAAATAATAAAGATCAAAGGTATGTCCCCTAATTTGAATATGTTTATCATAGAATAAATTAAACGTCATCTTTTCAAAAAAAAAAAGAAAAAAATAATGAAACTGTGGTTTAATTATTTTTTTAGTATTACTATGGTTATGGTTGAAAAATTATGTAAGTTAGTAAAATAGTTTTTCATTGATATAGTTGCAAAAAACATGACATGATAACATATGTTATTCTCTCCTTGATATTAAAAGTGGTTTTCTTCCGAAACTAATCAAAATGGTTTTTTATAACAAAATGATTTTTGAAAAAAGATGAGACACACTATTTCATTATTATTTTTTTCCAACTTTTCAGCTTTTTGAGTGTGGGGTGTAAATATTATATCTAAATTTTGTGAACACGAATGATTTCCTCCAAATTACGTGCTTTATCATTAAAAAATAAGCTGTTTTTTTTTTCCTTCTTCTAAAAACATGTTTCCATATGAAACATAAGTGTGTTTACATGTACTAGAGTCAAAAGAAAATGGACTTGTGTTTACTATGTTATGAACACAACAAGCATTTCCTTTAAAGACAGCGAGGACACCGACAAATTAAGGAGAACAGAAGGAACGTGGACGGTTTAATGGAGAGGTACAAATACAAACAAATAAAATAAGACTTTCCTTTCAATGGGGACAATATGCCAATAAGCAACTATAGCAACGCAATGGCACACGTCACCGAAAAGTTTTTGGTGGAGCATGTATTTGACTTTCCAGCACATACCATATACTATAAATATAGATGCACCCTATCAAACCCCTCTCAAATTGAATTGCATGCTTGCATCAATTTTTTTTTAGTTATCACATCAAAATGGAAGCTGCTGATCCCATTCCTCTTCTTACACCTTACAATATGGGCAACTTCAATCTCTCTCACAGGTACCTATAAATAATTATACTTTCAATTTCCATATTCAATTTCAATATCAATGCTTACCTTGTCTTTGCTAATTAACCTCCCATTTTCAGACTTGTTTTGGCACCACTCACTAGAATAAGATCCTATGGCAATGTTCCCCAACCACATGCTGTCCTCTATTACTCACAGAGAGCATCCAAAGGTGGTCTTCTTATAGCTGAAGCTACCGGTGTCTCTGACACTGCTCAAGGCTATCCAGACACACCAGGTATATGGACTAAAGAGCAAGTTGAGGCATGGAAACCCATTGTGGATGCTGTTCATGCCAAAGGTGCTACATTCTTCTGTCAGATTTGGCATGTTGGAAGAGTTTCAAATTCAGGTATGTATTTATTTCCTCATATAATTTGAAGATTATTTTAGTTGGAGGTTGTTTGTTATTGTTGGATTTAGATTGTGCATGCATGCAGTCAACCACATCAAGATCGGTTGTCTAGATTACATTGCAAATTTTGACTATTTTAAATCTAAATTATTGAGCTTGAAATCCATACTGTCCAATATTGATCGGACAGTTTTGACATGTCTGACTAAATGTAGTCACAACTCCGTGATTATATACAACCCAAATCTGTTATTTTTTAGTATTACTATTATTAAGGGGTGACTGCTTTCTGATTTTTTAAGTAATATATATGCACACATTTATACAAATAAAATACTTCTTCTGTATGTCCATGTTATTCTCAACAGGTTTTCAGCCGAATGGACAAGCACCAATATCTTCTACAGACAAGTCACTCACAAGCAATGATTTTGAAAAATTCTCGCCACCGAGAAGGCTTGGGACAGATGAAATTCCTGATATTGTCAATGACTTCAGACTCGCCGCAAGAAATGCTATTGAAGCTGGTAAGTATATTGATCTTTACAAATTTATCCAAAACAAAATGTGCTTCAATCATAGTACAATACTGATATTTTTTCGAAACAGGACTATTTGTTACTTTAAAGGGCACAAGGACATTTTGAAAATCAACTAACATGCTAAATTTGATGCAAATTGCAGGTTTTGATGGTGTTGAAATCCATGGAGCTCATGGCTACCTACTTGAACAATTCATGAAAGATAAAGTGAATGACAGAACAGATGAATATGGTGGATCCCTCAAGAATCGTTGTCGATTTCCTTTGGAAGTTGTTGAAGCAGTTGTGAATGAGATAGGAGCAGATAAAGTTGGAATTAGACTATCACCTTTTGCAGAATATGGAGAAAGTGAAGACTCCAATCCCAATGAATTGGGACTTCATATGGTTAATGCCCTCAATAAGTACAATATTCTTTACTGTCACATGGTGGAACCAAGAATAAAATCAAATGATGAAATGATTGAAAGCCCTTACAGCCTTGTGCCAATGAGAAAGGCTTTCAATGGCACTTTCATGGTTGCAGGAGGTTATGACAGACAAGATGGGATCAATGCGATAGCAGAAAGTAGGGCAGATCTTGTTGTGTATGGTCGTTTGTTTTTAGCAAATCCAGATTTGCCAAAGAGATTTGCACTAAATGCTCCTCTCAATAAATATAACAGGGAGACATTCTACACTTCTGATCCGGTTGTA
>Ga0228711_1007001_pt1 | contig 16527 bp, 7 predicted proteins | sample MedpolnodulmetaG_2_FD_177996 | JGI IMG/M metagenome (GOLD analysis project Ga0228711, IMG submission 177996) | Root nodule microbial communities from Medicago polymorpha collected in Santa Monica, California, United States - brown nodules | ecosystem: Host-associated > Plants > Roots > Nodule...
GTGGGAAAAGATCTAACAAAAAAAAAAAAAAACAAACAAACAAATGTGTCAAGCAAATCAAATATAGACAGGCAAATCTCAAGCTGAAACAACGTATTGCAAAAAAAGGAGAAGCAACTTGGTAGAAAAGAGAGGGAAATCAGTTGAGGATGGTGAAGAACGAGGCAACCCAAATAAAGAACACAAGAGAATAAAGGACGAAAATTTCCCAAAAACACAGTTGGAAATGTTGGAGATTTACCCACCCATAAAAAAAAACTACAACTAAACTAGAAACACCAAAAGAAGGAACATGACAAATATGAAAAAGTAAGAAATAATAGAAGTAAAAAGGCAATTGAAAATGGATGTTTGATGGAAAATCTCAACCACAATAGAAACACTATCTGAAGTTTCACAAGTTACATTTCACCAGAAAATTTACGCCGTCTTAGATGTAAATTGACTCATGCATTTCCACCTAAAAACTAAACTTTGGGGAGTCCCTGTGGAATACATGACTACTTGGTCACGGAGGCTTTGTTAACATGTTGAAACTATAAGTTTTAGGCAGAGAAAGAGAGGTATGAAATTTTAAGAATAATAAGATTACATTAGCAGTAGAAAAGATTCACCAAAAGAGAATAATACATGAATAGAGGATAGAAAAATGTAGGAATTAGGAACAGATGAGAGAATGTGATCAGGGTATTGCACTCAACAAAGAGAAAAGAGACCCTAGCAAATGATGCCAAGTTAAGAATTCACGTTTTGGGTAAGGGAATAAAAGAGAAAAAATCAATGAATAATAGTAAACTAAAAAAATATCATTAATAGATGAGATATGTTATAACTTCTAACCCAGACCAAATAGGTCAAGTTACAATACTACTAATACAAGTCTGAACCAACAAACAATGGTCGTTATTCACTAATGTCTGGGGTGAATACATAACCATTGTAAGTTTAAGTACATCAAAATAAGTACACCGTTATCCTTAGAATATGTTTATGCTAAGAAATAACTGAACAATTTATAATAGTTTTACTATCAAGGCTAAATTAGTCCTTGGATTCGAATAAAATTATAAACATTCAAAAACCTAGGAAAAGTATTAAATAGAAGTATAATGGAATAAAATAACAAATGCAATCAAGAAAATTTCATAGATTTAAACCTACAAGATATCGATATTCATAGAAAAAAATCATCAGTGGATGATTCCTCCACTCCATACGTGCTCTTATCGCTTAGAAACCACCGAAAATCGCACCTTCATTGATGTTAGCTCGTCAAAAGTCGCTTCTTATTGACCTAGGGGTCAAGTATATATAGGCGCCCATTTCCCAAGTATTTAGGGAAAGTTAACCCGTAATGCAGGAAAAAATCTCATGAGGCGAGGCTTGACGAGACTGATTTCAATGTTTTTCGAATTGATATTCACGATCTAGCCTTGGTGGCTCGCGACACAATTTAGTGAAAGACCAATCCTGGCAATTTCTTCAACTACTCAAACGCGGCCTTGCAACCTGCAACGCGGACCAATGCGATGTTGAACCTTTAATTTTCTCTCTGAACATGTGACGCTAAGCTCATAGCAAGTTTAACGAGTAATGACAAAGATGGTCATGCTTTATACTCCATTTTAAATGCCTCAAGTATCCTTTCATGTTCTTGTCTTTTCTTGACTTTCTTCTGAATTCCTCACTAAAATGACATTAAACTAAATACTTTAACTCTAAATTGGCTATAAACGATAACGATAAACCCTATATAACATCTTTCCATCACATCAACCGATGGAGGATATTAGAGTAGAGAGAGAAGTAGGGCGAAGGAGGAAGAGATGGGGGCAAGAAATTGTAGTGGATAGTGAAGAGGAAAAAATTGTGGGAGATAATGAAGAAGAGACATCAAAGGGTATTTCATTGGAGGCGGTTCTACCAACTTTCAGTTAGGAATCACCATCCTCCCGGTAAAGATTATTAATGTTGGAGGATGGACAAGAAATATAAGAGTCGCAAATCATTAAAAATATAAGTGAGATAGGGGTTATAGAAAGGTTCTAAGCGGGAAAACAAAGTGTTTGGAGTTCAAAAAAGTGTGGGCTTGTCGTTTAAAATGTGTGATGAGGAGTCATTGGTAGTTATGGAAGATAAAAATGTTAGTAACAAGGTTTTGAGGAAGCCAACAATCATGATCAATGATTGTTACAACCTTCATTATTTTATGTATGGAAGATTGGGCATAAGGAGCAAGATTAAAGAGCTTATTCATCATCACAAAGTGCTTGTTTTGGAGGATTGGTCAGAAAATTGTGGGACTTTTTCTCTATGGGCTTTACATAGAAATGTGTCGGATCTTTGTCCTTTTATTCTTAAAGCCACAAACATAGATTGGGGGTCTAAAACCTCTTAGATTTTCTAATTTTTTTTCTTGATAACAATGATATAAAGAAAGTAGTGGAGGAAGGGTGGATGGGGTTTGTATTCAAACAAAAGGTGTGAAAAAAAGACTTGATTAAAAGGTTATAGTAAAGAGGAATATGGTGTTGGGAGTTGAAAATGAAGAGGTTGGTTAAAGAAATTACAGACTTGGATGTGAGGGAGGTGAAGGATTGTGATGGGAAAAAAGTCTAGGGCCGAACGGTTTAAATTTTGTTGTTGTACATGTGAAGGAATTTTGGTATCTTTCGAAAGAGGAAGTTAAGATTATGTTTGATCATTTTCATGATAATAAGTGTGTGCCAAATGGTTTGTTTTCATACTCTGTGGAAACACCTTTTGAGTTAAATAATTTTAGACAAATTTTCCTATTAGGGTGTCTTTATTAATTATTGGCTAAGGTGTTGGTGACAAGGTTATCCGCCGTGATGAATTCTCTTATCTCTTCGTCTTAATCGATTTTTTTTTTAAAAGGTTGTAATCTAGTTGTTGGGATGTAGGTGGTGAATCATATTGTGGATTTGGGTAAGAAAAAAATGTCGTCTATCTTGATGTTAAAGGTGGATTTTAAGAAGACCTATGATTCCATTGATTGGAGCTTTCTAGAGTATGCTTAGGAGATATCATTTTTGTGCCAAGTGAAAAGTTTGGATGTATGACGGTAGCATATTAATTCTGGTGGATTCTAGGGTGAGGGTTCAATCAAGTCCTTCATCGGTGAAGCACCAAAAACTCATCATTAGATTGAATCAATGGTCCAGATTATTTAAAAATAAAAATAAGAACATTTATTCCATTCCACACACAACCCTACCCTTATTTCTTTCCCATTTGCATCATTTTCAATTCACCACAAATATGCAGATGCTTGTTGAAAGTTGAATGAAACCGTGATGATAATCAGAGTCAATAAAAATTGGCCCTACCGTGATGCAATTGAATGATGATTTTGTTTTTCTGTTTTTATTTCTTACTTTGATTGCGTTTAATAGCCAAGGTAGAATATAGGTTTAAATTGGACCAATTGCTTCAACTATGTTTCGACCATTACCACCATCACTAGAGAAGATGCAATTAATTTGAATGAATTTGGATGATTATGCAACCAGGCTTTCGATTATAATGTATAATTGTTTGTTAATGGATACTTATTTGATTGATTTGATGAAAATGGTTCTCACCACACACTAGATCTGATAGAGTGCAACTTCTCAATCTGGAGAGGATATGCGTGAAAAGAAAAAAGAAGTTTGAGAGGACAGAGATATGGACAAAATTGTGTGTGAAAAGAAATAGATATTCTCTATTTTATTTTCAAATAATCTAGACCATTGATTCAATCTAATGGCGAGTTTTTGGTGCTTCACCAGTGAGGGACTTAATTGAACCCTCACCCTAGAATCCACCATTAATTCTTGTTAATAGGAGCCAAACAAAAGAAATTTGTATTTGGAGAGGTTTAAAACAAAGAACCATTTGTTTTTAATTTCCTAATACAGCTTAATAGATAAACTCTACACGTAATAAAATAAAAAATGTAGGTTTTATTTTTGTGATAAAAAAATGTAGATATAGTATACTTTTCCCGTATAAGAAATCATATTGACTGCTATTAATTATTTTTGAATTTCCAAATAAGCTTTTATCTTTTTGGTGATAAAATTTCCTAATTAGCTCCATTTACTTTTTGCATTTTCCAATACCTCTAAATAGATAAGCTCTACACGTCATTTAGAAGAAAAAACAAAGATAATACTCTAGAAGTTAGGGTTTAGCACAATACTGCTAGAAGTTAGGGTTTAGCACAATACCGCTTAATAGCCGCTGGATTGTTAGAAACAACTTTTCCGTAAACACAATATATATACCCCATGTTGCAGTCTCACTCTCACCAAAACAAAATAAAATTCTTGTACAAACAACCACATCACACTAAGTTTTACAACACAATGGAGAATTCAGATTATATTTGCACCATTCCGGATGAGATCATTTACTCTCTTTTCTCCCAACAAAACTTGCCATCTCCACAACTATTTTGTCCATAAGATTGGCCTAACTCCACAACTATTTTGTCCATAAGACAACGAATTTGTTGACAACGGAGACGCCTTCCTTCGCTTTCGTCGTTTTGTGACATAGTCACATTCTGCCACCCACTCATCAAAACCTTTATTACATGGGGTTTGGCTATGAGGTATATATAGTCTTAAAAAAAATTATTGCACCAATAAATCAAACTCAGGTTATTTCCTTACGTCAGGAAAATTATTAGAGATTAGAGATTGAATATGAACTCAAATCTGAAAAAAGTTTTGGTTTTACAATTCCAATTTGCTGCCATTTTTTATATCAAATGCAATAACTAATGTTGGTATTTAAACCTTTTTTATCATAAATTTTGGTTGCATTTTTTTTTTGTATGGTTACTACCACCTGTCAAATATTTGTATCACATATCCCCCTTAAATATGTATGTACAAATATATGAATTTCAACTTAAAATTTTATTCAAATTTAAACTTCAGTTGAAAATCTATGAACTATGAAATTTTTCTCTTTCTTTGGATTTGACATGGCAATTAAAATCTGTATTTTCCTCCATTTCTTGGTGGTCTAAGCTTTGCAACCATTTTTTATATGTGGTAATTTTATACCAAAGACCAAAGGCTCTCACTGTTATAGCTATAGTAGAGAGCATTTCTATCTTGTTAGACTTATGTTGTTTTAATCAAGGGATCGCTTGCAATATCTCTAGTGGATTGTTGGTTGTATACCTTTCTGTTCTTATACGATGGAATTATCTTGCAATATCTCTTTGCCTCTGTAAAATTGATGAATCTGTTTTTGTCCAAGTTCCAAAATGTCGTTTTCCTCTTTCAATCAATTTGAAGCTCTTGGATGTGCATTTATATTTTTATACTTTGATATTAATGAAGGTATTATGTTCATTTGATTGTGTTAAATTGTTCAGAAAGAAAACAAAACTCTCAGAAGAAAATGTTTGCTCATGTGATTATAGAGATATACATGATGAGCCTGCACGATTGAATATAAAGTTACATGAGATGAAGATTTGGAATCTATGTGTAATTTAGTTCCAAAAACTGCATGTGTAATTGTTTGAACATGCGGGCTCTTCATGCAGTTTTTGGAACAAAATTACACACAGATTCCAAATCTTCATCTCGAGTTGCCTTGGATTCAATCCTGCAGGCTCTTTGTGCATGTCAATATCACATGACCAGACATGCATTATCTCTGAGAGATGTATTTTCTTCCTACACAATTTAACACAGTAAAATGAATAGAATAACTTAATTAATATCAAAGTAGAAAAATATAAATGCCACATCCAAGAGCTTCAGAATGATTAAAAGAGGAAAACAACATTTGGGAACTTGGACAAAAACATATTCAACAAAAGTACATAGCAAAAGAAATATTGCAACATAATACCATCCTATCAAAATGGTAGGGTACAGAGCCAACAACTCCCTCACCAGAGATATTGCGAGCAATTCCTTCATTAAAACTACATATGTCCAACATTATAGGAATCCTCTCTATATAGCGATAGCAGTGCAGCCTTTGGTTTTGGTATAAAATTAACACATATAATAATGGTTGAAAAGCTTAGACCATCAAGAAATAGGGCAAGATATAGATTGTCATTGCAAGGTCATATGCAGAGTAAGGGATAAACTTTATAGTTCATAGATTTAAAACTGAAGTTTAAATTTGAATAAAATCTTAATTTTAAATTCATATATTTTTATGTACATCTTTAAGGGGGTATCTGATACTAATATTTGGTTGTTGGTAGAAACCATACGAAAAAAGGTGCAACCAAATTTATGACCAAAGGTTTAAATACAAACGTTAACCACTGTATTTGATATAAAAAAATTAGCAAATTCAAACTATAAAACCAAATCTTATTTTAGATCTCAATCTCTTGTATTTCAAAACTTAATGACCTTCAATTAGACCTTCAATAAGATCTTATTTTAGATCTCACAATTAAAAAGGTTTCTTGTGTGGTGGAAAAAATATATTCTAGATTATTTTCTTTTCATGTGTTTCATAAATCTTATTTTGATATATGTTTTGCAGTGGAAAGATGAATGCAACCAAGATTTGCTCACAAACTGGAATGACCCAAGTCATGTTCTTAATTACATTTTTCTCACCTCAGATTATGTACATTTATCTGTCAGCCCATTGTTGATGAACTTCGATTTTCAAAATAAGTTTTACTAAATACGCCACATTTAGGGGTCATGGATATCTCCATTGCGGATGAATTAGTTCCATTGTCAAGTCAGGCTTTAGAAGAAGAATTAAACCCATGTCTAGTGATTTCTCCCAAATGTTAAGTTTCAATTAGACTTTTATAGTTTGAAGGACATGGGATTGTCTCCTCAAACAAATGAACATGAGTCACGATTTTTATTATGATATAACTTGATGATGAACTGTCACTGGAATGGAAAACCTATGCACTGTATATTCTATTATTCGATATTATCTTATTGAAGTATTTAGATTATAGTAATAAATTTTGTTGATACTTGATGGTTGGATTAGACAAGTGTACCAAATCGTTTACCAAGTAGTAAAGTGGTAAGTAGAGTATCGTATCCATAAGGATTTTCGTTTCAATCAAACAATTCACATTACTTATTTGTTTAGAGTTTTGCAAAGTTAATTTGTTTACAACGGAGGAAAGTTTATTGTTTGATTAAAGAATGTTAGCGGCGGTTAAGATTTGAATCCTCTCTATTTAGTTGTTGGAATTACTTAACAGTCATGTCACTACTACAAAATATACATTTAACATCACAGGGGGTTTATTTTTCACATCAGCACAGAAAATATCTGAAGGGAAAGATACACACTGTGAGTTTTTACATCGGTTGACATAAGCACATGAAGGGAATTCCTAATAGCATATAACATTTACATCAGTGGATAATTGAAATGATGGGAAAAACACGCGGTGGCATTTTCGCAATTTGGGTGAAAACTTTGGCTAATTTTTTTCACATCAGTGGGTGAAAACTGCCTGATGTAAAAAACAAATTAGGTCATTAGCCTTATCCCTTCATCTATCGTACAAAGCATTGGATACTTTTTCACTCTCACCCTTTTCCTTGCTCTATCGTAAAGCTCAATCGTCCACCGTCCACCGTCCACCCCTCACCGTTTTCCTTGCTATTCAATTGAAACCTCTCACCGTCCAAGCTCTGTTTTTCCCGGTGAGCTCTCTCTCTCTCCTCTCTCTCTAATTAGGGTTCATGGTTCTGAAAGATTAGAATCTAAAGTTACAGAATCTGAAGGATATATTAAGATTCAATTTGATCTATTCTCTTGCCTCTTTTTCGCCGACGTTCCCCTCCGATCCCGAGTTGACTCGCTCCGCCTCTTTTTCTGACTCCACCGCCGAAAACGCCTCCGCTGACGCCGCTCCGTTTCAGGTAACTTTACACTCGTTGGTTGATTAATATGGTTGAATGGTATTAGAAAGGAAGGATTATTCAATGTGAGTCTACTAAGAAGAAAGGCATGCTAAGATGTGGGAACTCAACTACGTAGCTAGGCATTTTAATTTTATATAAATTAGATCCTTTTCTTGGTTTAGATATAAATTAGTTATTGGATTATGTACTGCATTTTTTCTTTCCTGTATAATAGCCATCGTAAACATTGATTTTAGTTGTTTTGCATCTTGGTGTATGTGTTTTGGTTATGGACGAGTTATAAATTGATGTGTAGAATGTACATTTAATTAACAAAATGGATTTGAGCTTATAGTATAATTTATGGGTTAGCGAATGTGTTCATAACTTTGTAGTGCTCACACTTTTTAATTAAAGGTGTGTCTAGTGTCTGACACGTTTCAATGTATGAGACCAACACATGTGATTGCATTCAATTATCCCATTTCTTAAAATAAATTATTATTGGTGTCGATATGTTAGTGTTGCGTCTAGTGTCTGTTTCATTGTTGTTTGTTGTGGAGGTTGGGACTGTGAAGGTCTAAGGAGGGTTGGTTTTTCTCCTGTCGTGGTTTATGATGTTGCATTTTGTTACTAATCTAGTGTTGAGTGTGTGATGTAGAGAATGCAGGGAACCGAGTCCCTTTAGTGATGCATGTAGTTAACCCCTACTTCCAATTATGAGTGCAGAAAACTCAAACCTTGGGGTAGTTTCAAGTATAGATCACTCTTAGTTTTGTAGATTTTCTAGATGTGCTTTTCTTCTTAGTTTTCTATTTAGTACTATACATGTGTTTGTTGTTCATCTAAATTAAGATTTAGGGGCTATAGTTGAAAAATGAATATATGATATTTACTTGTTCATGTCAGGTCAGCCAGGTTAGTTAAGGAACATATAATAGCAATATTTGAAAGCCACACCGACAAAGTAACTATAAAAAATGAAATTTATAGTTACTGAATATGTACATTGATATATAACTAAATAATGACCTCCGCGGAAAGTGTAATCAAGTTTTTTTTTTCTTTGGTTAATGAGTTTGGTGTTTACATGCATGAGATTCTTGTGATCTGTTGTAATATAAACCTACCTACCTAGGGGAATTGTGTAGCCCTCTTTGGCTTTTGCCAATTAAGAATGACCATGTGTTATAGATAAAAGTATCTAAATCTGGACTTCAAATGTGTGTCTTTAGACAGGATGCCTATTATTTTGGGAGACAAGGATTCAACTGATACTTGGTTAAGTAGTGCTTCCAGTTTTAAGAGTGTGATGAAGCCATATGAAGAACCTGATTTGGTATGAGCTTTGTAGTAATAAAAATTTGAAGACTGAATTTCTATTTTCTTGATTAGCGTGGGAACTTCCTTGATTTAAATGTTTTGATATTAAAGCTTTACTAGTATGATTCTGTGTTCATGATTTTCCCCAATATTTTAATCTCAGGCGTGGTACCCTGTAACACCTGCTATGGGAAAGTCGTCATTTGATGGACCTGAGTGTATTGAGGAGGTATGATAATTGAATTTTCTCTTGATGTTGCTGCTCATCCTGAGTGTTTTTTGCATTTTTGTATGAACCTGTCAAGACTGAACAAACAAAAGACCTCAGTGAAGAAGCCTACACATTGATGATTTTTTTAATTTTGTTGACACAGAGCTTTCGAGGTTCATCAATTTGTTCAGGGCAATAGAAAGAAGCCTAAATGGTTTCGTCCCAAAGCAAGTATGGTGTAGATTCTGTCATTTTTTTACGATAATAAATGAAATTTGTTTTTTTTTTTTTGTTTTTTTATAACTATTCACTATATAAAAATGGTCATTCATTTGTGGCCAAGAAAGCAACCTAATGGCAATGATTGTGGATACTATGTGATGAAGAATATGCTAGATATCATCTCTGCTAATATTACTAAGTCTTGGATGAAGGTATTTTAATTTTATGATAACATGTTTATACTATATGTATTGCCAAATATAAACATATCCTTATTAATATTAACTACTTATATTAACCTACACATTGTAGGTATTCAATGATCCAACGACATTAACCGAAGATGATTTATATGATTTGCGAAACCAATGGGCAACTTGTTTTCTTGACCTGTATGAAGCTTAGGATTTACATGGTATGTTTCAAAGCCAATCTCATAATTTGACATTTGTAGAGATAGTAGAATTTTGAACGGACTTATAGATGTCTTAATGCGTGATGGTTTTGGTGTGTGATGAGCGTTTTTGCAGTTGAGATCACTTTTTCAATTGATTTTGTTTTTTTGCAGCTGAAAAATGATTATGATGTGGCTGAGATGAGATATTGTCGGTGCTTATGACTGAGATGAGATGGGATGCTTTTTGCAGCTGAAGCTTAGCATATTTACAATGATGATTCTGCTGTGGAATTTTTTTTTTGTTTGAAATTTCTGGCTAAAGTTATTTTATTGGAATATTCCTAGCTATATTATATTCATGTGCCTCTTTTATAGATTGGAATATTGACGTGGAAAATTGAGGATTGATTATGTAATATCCAATTAGATAATATAACTTCTTTTTTGGCATTAAAATTATTCATAATTTGTTTTCATTTTATTAATATAAAGGAAAACAGCAGGTGTCAAGCTTATTTGATAAGCCATTTAAAAAAAATAATATTTCACTACAGTGGTTTTGAAAACTGATGTGAAATATACATATTTCACTTCAGTGTTTAAATTTCAATGTTCGTCTATTACAACAGTGGAAGCAGACCTGATGTAGAAATCCAAGATTTCACATCAGCCGCAACCTGATGTGAAAGGCTGTGGACTTACCACATCATATCACCTTACATCGGTTGCAAACTGATGTGAAAAATCATTTCCAACTGATGTAAAAAATCATTTCTGTAGTAGTGTGTTAGAGCTGTTTCAGAATCTTATATTTGTTGGATCACACTTATCACATATTTCATTTGCTACGTAGCTCATGCTTTTTGTATAACTACATCAAGGAGTAAAAAATGGCGCCCATATGGCACATATAGTATAAGGTTTGGTTATAAGAGTTGAAGTGGTCAATAAGATGATGTAATTAGCTGGGTTGTTTATAACTATAATCAATCTAATAGGAAATATTTAATCAATATTTGAGTAGAGTTTTGTTGGTTTATTTAGATTTTTTGTCTATAATTTAGTTTTCGTAAATCTAATTAGAATTGTGTTCTCCCACTTTAGTTTTATTCATGTTTGCCTCTCTGTATGAACAATTTGGTTTTCATTAAACCTTGATTTGAATGACATTCGTAACATGTAGTATTAGAAAAGAAGAAGAGCTTGTGTGCTGATAATTCATGTTTGAATTGTGCAGTTTTTAATCCATTAGAAAAGGTTTCCATTAGAAAAGTTCTCCATGTTTTTCACTGGACTTAATATATTATCAATTATGCTAGCACAAACTACATATTTGATCCTTCTTTTCTTTTTAAGGTTAAGATTGTGGAGCTGCACATGAATCATCCAACCTAAAGAATTTCATGTGGCACTTGTTTGGAATATTCTTTTTAGCTTCTCTTTTTGTTTTTTTTTCTCTCTCTCTGTTGTTGCCATGTTATAGCTCTATTGATTCGTCTTATGTGGTTTGAATTGGGGTATTGAAGCTTTTGATTGTAACCAATTTAATTTTTTTTGAAAGAATTTTAACCAATTTATGTCCTTTGAGTTTGACATGAATGTGAGTTTGATTAAGTATTGCTTTGGATTTAAACTTGTAACAATTATTGCAATCGTTATTAAAATTTATTACTTATAACAATCCATCTTATACAACATTATGCAATCATACTTCAAGGGTTTACAGTTTCATTTTAGTGCAAATTTTATGTGTGTAACTTCGATTATTACCAACTAGAAACATTATTAGGAACAACATACACCTTATTGGGAGAAATGAATGGTATTTGCTCCATTTATCACAATCATTCTCCAATTGCTAATTGTTGAAAGTAGAATAAGAAATTCAACACTTGTAAAATTTTTACTTAGGAAATACACATATTAAGGACGACGAGTAATAGGAATCAAGCACAGGTCATTTTTTCTTCCTATAGCAAGCCCAAATGACTCAGTCATATCGAGTTCTTTCATTCCATTAGGAAGCTTCCAATCAAAGTGGTAAAGTAACTGAGCAAGAGGCAGCTCAATGTTGGATAAGCCAAATGCCATGCCTGGACAAATTCTTCTTCCAGCACCGAACGGTGTGTACTCAAAGTTTGTACCTTTTGAAATTGATTGTACTATTAAGAAACCTCTCGGGTTTAAAACTCTCAGCTGCAGCCCAATACCTTTCATCTCTTCCAATTCCCCAAACATTGATAGCAACTCTTGTTTTAGCTGGGATCTCATACCCGTCGATTTGGCATCTCTCTCTACTTTCTCTTGGAATCAACATTAACGTTTCATATCCCTTTCACAAAAAACAGTATTTCATATTATTTTATTATTTTATCAATATAAGTTACTCTTCCTTACCCTTTGATCAATTGTAACAAACGTGAGCAAAAAATAATGGTAAAGATAGGACTTTAAATCCTCTACAAAAAAAAAAGATTAGTAACAAACGTGAGAAAAAAAATAATGTTAAATATTGGACTTTAAATCCTCTAAAAGAAATATTAGTAACAAACGTGAGCAAAAAATATTGTTAAAGATTGGACTTTAAATCCCCTAAAAAAATATTGTTAAAGATTGGACTATAAATCCTCTAAAAAAAAATATAGTAACAAACGTGAGCAAAAAATAATGTTAAAGATTGGACTTTAAATCCTTTTAAAAAAATATTAATAACAAACATGAGCAAAAAATAATGTTAAAGATTGAACTTTAAATACTCTAAAAAAAAGATTAGTAACAAACGTGAGCAAAAAATAATGTATCCTCTGAAAAAATATTAGTAGCAAACGTGAGCAAAATATAATGTTAAAGATTGGACTTTGAATCCTCTAAAAAAAGATTAGTAACAAATGTGAGCAAAAATTAATGTTAAAGGGCAGACCATTCCCAATATCAAAATCTATTTTCCACGATATGTTTTCAGCCATGGTCAATTATATGTAGCTTTAACGATAGAAGTTTATCAAAATTCAACAAAAGTTAACATTAAAGAAGGGAAAATAGAAGGAGAAGGTGGAGACTTTACGAAAAATGTAGTTTTTAAAGATATTCTTTTATCACAATCATAGTTTCTATTGTCATTTATACATTTATTCGTTTCTATGATCATAGTTTCTATCAGAATAAACAATAAAATATCATTATTTTATCTTTATTTTATATGCAGGCAAACTAAAATATCTTGAGTTCATAAATAATTGTTGTATGCCTTGACAATATTTTGTTGATAAATCAATATATCAATAATTTTCATTAATATTTAAAAATTTAAAAATTTAAATCAAAATTATACAAACAAACATAATAAAATAATCACATGCGTTAGCATAGTAGAAAGAGCGGTCAGACGGACACGATAGTGTCCGTCTGTCCGCTAGTTATTATAACTATGCAGACACATTTGCTATCTCAAGAGTTTGTTATAAATATTGTTATTATAAATAAATGAAGAATGTTTTTTATTATAAATAAATTAAACAAAGAAATTAAATCAAATGAAATTAAACAACACAAATGGTAGAAGACGTGTTTTACCTTGAACATACTTTCAACGAAATTAAATGAAATGATTCTTGAAATTTTAGTGGAAATATTTTTTCTTGTTTTTCCAAGTATTAGTATTAAATATTTGTCTCATATATTTTTATATTTATCATTGATTTTTTTTTGACAAAAAAAAACGTGAAACAATTGGAGTGTAAAAGAATTATTGTTGATGTATTATTGTAATTGATTTTCATTTTAATGTCGAAAGAAACACTAATTTTGATAAAATATTTAGTACAAATATTGCTCATACTTTTTATTTTTAGAATAAATTATAATTATTCTCATTATATTTAAAATATGTAAACAAAAATTAACTAATTGATTAGTGACAAATATTTTCTCCTTTTTGAATTATATGCTCCAACGATACTAGGCGCAGGGTTATCACGAATCCAGCAGGTACGATGTGTGGCCTATTAGGTGATATGGAGTATAGGGGATCATTTGTTTGTCTCCTGCAGGGTGACCTCTAGGGTGTGACATAGGTTGTACATGTGTGGCTTGGTTGGGAGTGGGTGTTACCAGGTTCTTTGATAGACTTGTTTATGGTGCTTGTTGCTTTTGATTGGAAATAGCACAAGATGGACTTTTTACTTGCTTGGCATGCGATTGTGGTCTTTTTGGAAAGCCCGTAATGATTTATTGTTTTCTGGTATACTCTTTTAGGTTGATCAACTGGTGGACACGATCATTCTCCATTTCTGGAAGTGGTTCTTTGATAAATTCCCTAGGCATCGATGCTCCCTTTATGAGTGGGAGATGGAGCCAATCCATTTTTGGCGCTAAAAGTGTGTGATGTTTTTTGGCAAAGATGGATTTGATCTGCGTCTTTGGAAATTTGAGTTGTTCCAAAACTTCGGAGGTTCCTCCTTATAGGTGGTTTGCTTTTGGTTTTGCTTCTTGTACTGGCGTTTGTTTGCTGTTTTAGCTGTTTTTCCATCTTTTGTTGATTTTCGGATCCATTTGTGGTCCTTAGCCTTTGGTGTTGTTTTTCGGGTTTTTGTGTGTAGGTTAGGTTTCGTGATTCGTAGTGACCTATGTTGTCTGTATTTAACTTTTGTTTCTTATGTGTGTGTGTGTGTGTGTGTGTGTGAGTTTGCTAACTTGGACCAACAAAAAACATGAAGGTCCAAGTTAGCAAGTGTGCACCTTTTCATTTGAACAAAAATATCATTCAGCTTAATTATTTAAAACTAATAAATTGAGGGTTAATTTAGTAATTTTCATTATAAAATACTTGTTAACTTGCACCAATTTGCTAACTTAGACCCGTTTTTGTTATGAACATATTTATGTCTCAATTACAAACATTAAACAACCTAAAAAAAGACAAAATGGTTTTGACAACCTTAAAAAAAAATGATTTTGACAAAAAAAAACATTTACAGTTTTTTTAAATTGCTTAATTACCCTTTGTTTAATAATGGTTTATAATAGTAATATGTGGATATTTTTGTCCAACTGAAAAGGTAATGATCAAACGTGATGGCAATGATCAAGTGGAACGGTATCGTGCAAGACTGGTGGTAAAAGGATATGCTCAAAAAGAAGGTATTGACTTCAATGAGATATTTTCTCCGGTTGTCAGACTTACTACTATCAGAGTAGTGTTGGCGATGTGTGCTGCATTGGATTTACATCTTGAACAGCTGGATGTAAAGACTGCTTTTCTTCATGGAGAACTTGAAGAAGAAATTTATATGCTCCAACCAGAAGGATTTAAGGAACAAGGAAAAGAAAACTTGGTTTGCAGGTTGACCAAATCTTTGTACGGTCTAAAGCAGGCGCCCAGATGTTGGTACAAGAGATTTGATTGTTTCATAATTAGCCACGATTACAATAGGCTGAGTTCAGACCATTGTACGTACTACAAAAGGTTTGAAGATAATGATTATATCATTTTGCTGTTGTATGTGGATGACATGTTGGTGGTAGGCCCCAACAAAGATCGAGTCCAGGAATTGAAGGCACAATTGGCTAGGGAGTTCGATATGAAAGACTTGGGACCAGCAAACAAGATTTTAGGGATGCAAATTCACCGAGACAGAAAAGACAGGAAGATTTGGCTTTCTCAAAAGAATTATTTAAGGAAAGTCTTGCGCTGGTTCAACATGCAAGACTGTAAGCCAATCTCTACCCCACTTCCTGTGAATTTTAAATTATCCTCAGGTATGAGTCCTAGCAATGAAGCGGAGAGGATGGAAATGTCTCGAGTACTGTATGCATCGGCGGTGGGAAGCCTTATGTATGCCATGATATGTACAAGACGAAACATTGCACAAGCAGTGGGAGTGGTTAGTCGGTTTATGGTGGATCCGGGTAAAGAGCATTGGAATACTGTTAAGAGAGTGGTTAGTCGGTTTATGTTGCAATATGTTTCGAAGGATCAGAGTTAACTGTCAGGGGTTATATCGATCCTCATATGGCCTATTGGAAACATAGCAACATGAGTTGGCAAGATAGAGAGATTTTGAATACTCACAAATGTGGCTTTAAGTGGGAGATTGTGAACATGGTAAAGCCAATATTGTTGACTATTGAATGTCATGGCAAATTTGTCAAGTAATTGCTTATGACATGCAATATTACTGCACCAAAGTTGAAAATACTACCGTGCCATAAATTGGAGTGGTTGGGGCATGTCTCTTTCACTAGTATAAATAGAATGCTCTTGTACCATTGTTTCTCATCCCAAATCAATAACAATACAATAACAAGCAGAGCTTGTCTAGAGTAGTGAGAGGAAAAATATAGAGAGAAAAATTATTTTCTTCTGTGAGGTTTCTCCTAGTTTGTGTTAGTTAGTATTCTCCTATTTATAAGAGAGAGTGGTAATTGTACTCTCCTTGTATTTAGAGAGAGGTCTTGTAATTTCTTCCACTTAGTGAAAGTTCTCTACT
>Ga0228711_1007004_pt1 | contig 16524 bp, 12 predicted proteins | sample MedpolnodulmetaG_2_FD_177996 | JGI IMG/M metagenome (GOLD analysis project Ga0228711, IMG submission 177996) | Root nodule microbial communities from Medicago polymorpha collected in Santa Monica, California, United States - brown nodules | ecosystem: Host-associated > Plants > Roots > Nodule...
TCAATTTCTACCCCGAACTACGAGGTTTTGATCCCTCACGGGTACGTAGGCAAAGGACCTAGTCCTTCCAAATCAATAAAAAATGTAGATAAATAGGTCTCTCTTTTTCTTTATCACTTTTAATTCCATCCTTTAAACAAAAAAAGCAAGCAAGTTATAGCACAAAAGTTAAATAAAATCAAGAGGTTCCCATAGAATACTATGGATATTTAGGGTGCTAACACCTTCCCTAAATATAACTAACCCCCGAACCCTAAATCTTTCAATATGGGGTAGTTTGAACTTTTTTTCCCTTTCCTAAAAAAAAAACAAATGTTCAGTCGTGAAAAAATTAGTGAGTCAAAAGCTAATCAAATAGCTTGACCTCCGAAAAATGACGCGACAGGGTGAATAACCTACATTGCCAAAACAGATGTCATTCAAGAAGATACATACATAATGAGTGAACGGTCACCAGACTGCCGAGTCATCTAAATAAAGAAGCCTCTGTTGGGTGGGTCCCACCTCAAGTGGGACCACACACATATTTAAGAGAAAGAAAATAAAAGTATGTGTGTGATTTTTTTTGTGATTGGGCTTTTGTGCCACGTGTCTATTGGTAAATGGGTTAATAACCCATGTGTGTGTTAAGTGATATAAAATGGAATTAAAATCCCTTGTTGCAGCAATTGGTGCGTGAGAAAATAGTGAGCAGCGCATAGTAATAGAATTGAATTTTGAGAGAGAGCTGTTCGACAGAAGAGAAAGAAGAAATTTTGGGTTCCCGTGACAAAAGTGTGTTTGGCAAACGATCTCTGTTTCGGCTGAAATTTGAGTATGTTATTTTTGTTACCTAGTTTGATACTTAGATAATTTTTCTAAGTAGTTTTGTCTTCTCTTTGTGTCTATTTGCGATACCTATTTAGGGTTTGCTCTCTGGTTGTTAGAATCACCGTAGTTGGATGATTATTTGATGATTGTCAGTTCCTAGAGATTTAGGAAGACATTGATTGTAACCATTATTGTGATAGTGGAAGTTTTTTGGCTGGACTAGGTCCCGTGATTTTTATTCTCTCACATTGAGAGGAATTTTCCACGTTAAAATTATGGTGTTCTCATTTGCAGTTTTTACTCCTTTTATTATTTTTTATTGTTGTTGTTGGTTGCACTGGCAAATTGGATTGTTCAGGTTCCACAAATGGAGATAATTTAAGCTTTCACATAATCCGCATTGTGCACTTTGATCCCAACAACTGGTATCAGAGCTTCGGTTCTTTTTGTGGAAATTAATTTGTGGTGAACAATGGAAGTTAACACAACTCGTATGGTGTCTTTGAATGGGTCGAATTATGCCCTTTGGAAAGGTAAGATGGAGGATCTGCTTTATGTTAAGAAATATCATGAACATGTGTTTGTTGCAGTGAAGTCTAAAGATAAGACTGATGATGAGTGGACTCTTCTACATAGACAGGTGTGTCGGTACATTGATGATAATATTTTGAACCACATTAGTGGAGAGAACAATGCAAAATCATTATGGGATAAGCTTGAGCAACTGTATGCGAAGAAGACAGGTAATAACCAGATGTTTTTGATAAAGAAAATGTTAGGTTTGAAGCTCCAAAAAGGGACTTTGTGTGCAGATCATTTGAATACTTTTCAAGGAATTATGAATCAGCTATCTTCTATGGGTATTAAGTTTGATGATGAAATTCAAGGGTTGTTTCTTCTTGGTTCTTTGCCCGACTCGTGGGAAACTTGTAGAATGTCTTTGTCTAATTCTCTTCTGATGGTGTGTTGTCAATGGACGTTGTCAAAAGTAGTGTTTTGAACAGGAAACGAGAAGAAAGTCTCAGGACTCATCTTCAGAGTCAGGGGTATTGGTTACTGAATCAAGGGGGAGAAACATGAACCGGTATTCAAGTAATAGAGACCAAAGCATAAGTAATTCCAAGAAATTTATTCTGTGTTACAACTGTGGTAAAAAGGGGCATAAACAAAGATTTTGTTGGGATTTGAAAAAGGAGAATGAGGACAAAGGTAAAGGTAAAAAGAAAGAAGAAGATTCATATGGTGGCTCGACTAATCTGACATATGATCATGAATTACTTCTTGTTGAAGAACATGATATTGTTGATAGTGCATCCAGTTGGGTGATGATAGTGGTACTTCAGCACATGTCACTTCAAGGAGAGATGTTTTTTGCTCATATACTTCAGGTGAATTTGGTGATGTGAAGTTGTCTCATGAAAGTGTGTTAAAGTGTGTTGGCCTTGGGGAATTTAATTTGGAAATGTCTAATGGGGCAAAGTTAACTCTCAAGGATGTGAAGCATGTTCCAGACATCCGGTTTAATTTGCTTTCGGTGGCTAAACTATGTGATGAAGGTTATGAGAATTTGTTCTCAAGGGATTCTTGGAAACTTACCAAGGGATCTATGATTATTGCAAGAGGTACGAAATGTTCTAACCTTTACTTGACACATGCAAAAATAATTAAAGATGTGCATGTGATTGAATCAGCTAAGAAAGTTGAGTTGTGGCATAAGAGGTTGTGTCACATGAGTGAGAAAGAGATGGTTAAGCTATGCAAGAGTAATGTGTTGTCTGACATGAGTAATCCACACTTGAATTAATGTGATCACTGTTTTGTTGAGAAGAAAAGCAAAGTTTCTTTTGAGGTTCACTCACCTAGAAGACCAGAAATTCTTGATTTGGTGCATTGTCATTTATGCGGTCCTATGAAGACAAGAACAATTAGGGGGAAGCGCATACTTTCTGAGTTTTGTTTATGACCATTCAAGAAAGACTTGGGTTTACACCTTGAAGAGTAAAAATGATGTTTTGAGCATGTTTAAGAAATTTAAGGTTTAAGTTAAGCGTGAAACTGGGAAGAAGTTGAAGTGCATATGCATAGATAATTGAGGTGACTTTCTGAGAAAAATTGGAGCTTATTGTAGAGAGAACTTGATTAGATATCAAAGGTCTCTACAGTTTAATGGTGTTGCTGAGAGGATGAATAGAGCATTGGTGGAAAGAGTTAATAGTTTGTTATTAGATGGAGAGCTTCCAAAATCATTTTGGGGAGAAGCATTGAGCACAATTGTGCATTGTCTTGAATCGTTCACCATGTGTGTCCTTGCAACATGAAGTACCAGAGATGATTTGGTCAGGTAAGAATGTTTCTTATGACCATTTGTGTGTTTTTGGATGCAAAAATTTTGTGAAGAGTCAGCAGTGTGTGCTTTTAGGCTGTGGCCTAAATGGAGTTGGTTACAGGTTGTATGATCTTGTTTTGAAGAAACTTATCAGATGTTGTGAGGCTGAGTTCATTGAAGATCAGTGCTTGAAAGACATTGATAAAGTTAATGTTGATGATCCAACTCATGATGAAGACCGTGAAAATTGTCACGCGGAGAGGTGCAGTCTGAGGTTGAGCCTGTTGCACAGATAAAATCCACTCATGATAGAAAGCCTATGTTAAGGTACACTGCTGAACGAGTTACTATTGCAATTGATGATAGAGCACCTGATTTTGATTCTCAAAAAATGAAGAATGTTGATGTTTGTAGCATAGTTGTTCGAAAGACAACTGATTGCCCCACTTGAATCGTGAGGGGGAGAATTGTTGGGTGGGTCCTTGCTCAAGTGGGATCACACACATATTTAAGAGAAAGAAAATAAAAATATGTGAGTGATTTTTTTTGTGATTGGGCTTTTGTGCCACGTGTCTATTGGTAAATGGGTTAATAACCCATGTGTGTGTTAAGTGATATAAAAGGGAATCAAAATCCCTTGTTGAAGCAATTGGCGCGTGAGAAAATAGTGAGCAGCGCACAATAATAGAATTGAATTTTGAGAGAGAGCTGTTCGACAGAAGAGAAAGAAGAAATTTTGGGTTCTGGTGACAAATGTGTGTTCGGCAAACGATCTCTGTTTCGGCTGAAATTTGAGTATGTTATTTTTGTTACCTAGTTTGATACTTAGATAATTTTTCTAAGTAGTTTTGTCTTCTCTTTGTGTCTGTTTGCGATACCTATTTAGGGTTTTCTCTTTGGTTGTTAGAATCACCATAGTTGGGTGATTATTTGATGATTGTCGGTTCCTAAAGTTTTAGTAAGACATTGATTGTAACCATTATTGTGATAGTGGAAGTTTTTTGGCTGGACCAGGTCCCGTGGTTTTTATTCTCTCACATTGAGAGGAGTTTTCCACGTTAAAATTCTGGTATTCTCATTTACAACTTTTATTCCTTTTATTGTTTTTTATTATTGTTGTTGGTTGCACGGTAAATTGGATTGTTCAAGTTCCACGAAAAGAAATAATTTAAGCTTCCGCATTGCGCACTCTGATCCTAACAGCCTCGTCTACTGCCAAGTGAACTTCGAAATTGAAACCGTAAAACGAATGATATAAAGAACGTCTTCTGAATCGGTGACCTACGGGACTGGAATTACATCCAAGAATATGCATATCATATGTTTCAATACCGCTATTCATATCAACATAATTCCTTACTTGTGATAATATGATTTATAGGGAATTGCAATCTGTTGTGGACAGTTGCCCTTAACAAAGTGTGCTGGAACCTTTTAAGCTAGGCAGCACTTACCAATGTGCTGAAGGACTGAACAACCAAGGACCAACACAACTTATTACAATGTACGGAACTCAAGAACTCAAGAAGCAAAACATACATTGTCTAATGATGCAACTAATCAGAAAAATATAACTTTCAAATTATGAATTATCAAAATACATACCAAGGTAAATGACACTTCAAATATCAAATATATCAAATATAGAATCAAATGAGTGTTTCAAAGATAGATCAATGACCAAAAAAATTAAGATTTGATGTACTTAAAACTACACAACTATCAGCTCATAATGCAATGGCCTACAAAGGCATCATATACATCCTACAAATTATGCACCTTTATATATGATACTCAAATAATAAATAAAAATATAAACATAAAAAAAATTCATAACACAATCTAGAAAAACACAGTCCAGGAAAGACACAGGGAATTGAAGCAGATGACAATTTTGTTACTTAAGGTTACATCGCTTCATCTATCAATTGCTTATTCAACTAAATCATATGAAGAACTATTTTTGTATGTTTTAAATTTATAAGTATTCCCTAATATTGGTATTATTTTTTGTAGGTGCAAAATGTTTTTTTTTTTTTGACAAAAGGTGCAAAATGTTTAAATTACCTGAAGAATGAAGTTCTCTAGTTGGCTAAATTTGATTGACATTATTGAATGTCAAAATCATTTTTTTAATCGATGAAAATGAGCCATTTATATTTACTAAAAATAAATTTATGATGAGCATGTACTTTTATCTTACGTCGGGTCTATTTGATGCAATATAACTATTTTCCTATGAATTTTTATTTTTGTAGGTAATCCAATGAAAAATGATAATTGTTTATGCACATGTTCACTCTCGTATTAACGTTTATATTTTATTTTTAGAAAATTCATTTTTCTATCTAACATAATCATCTCAACAAATAATTCATATCTATTTGATTTTATCATCCAAATATTTTATTTGTTTGTTTTTATTACTTTCTAATTTTATTTTAACATAAAATTAAAAAGGTATGAATATCCATATAGTAAGGTATTTACAAATATTTGCAAATATCAACGTGTAAAATGATTTTTTATACAAAAAAATAAATTATTATAAAATAATTGAAATTATGTAGTATTTATTCCTTAAAATTTATTATTAATAATTGCGGCACTAATGGTCATTTTACAATTGTTCCATGTGAGATTTGAACAACATGTCTCTTAAAGATAAAAGGCATATATATTCAGCCCAAAATATTATACCACACACTTTCACAACAAATTACAAATCAAACAAAAACCATTAACTAGAATATCGAGTTATATTTTATTTCATGACGAGAAATTTTTTATTTAAGTAATACGACAATTGTAGAGTTTTACTAATGTAATAATAGGTACGGATTTCTGCGAGCCTGGATACTTAAAAAATGTTTTATTTTATTCTATATGTGTTAATAATTTTACATTTTTACTAAATCCAATTATTTTCATCCTCATGTGCATCTATTAATTTAATTTATAGATACGTAAAGTATGATTTACTTTATTCTATTCATGTATACCCATTAAGATATTCGTACTGTACCGTTCTACCGTTCTGTGGTGAGTTTTATTTGCGGACACCATGCATTCATAATTTTGGTCATCCTTAATTATATGTCTAACCCGGCAATACCGGCTAAATATACTAGTATTACATAAAATTAAGGTAAGAGACGAATTGTCTAATTTTGCCTAATATTTTTCATCAATATTTTTAATCCCCGTAAAAAAATTTCGTCACAAGTTTTGGTCCTTAAAAAGCTAGAGAAAAATGTTACAGGGACTAAAAAAAGTAATTTTATTTTGTAGGGACTAAAAACAAAACTCTAATGTTCATAAAGATCAATTACTTAATTAACCCTTATTATTATTATCAGCATTATTATGATCATCATTGTGGTCGTCGTCATCGTCCAATTGTCCCTTCTTGTTTTTCTCTTGTTTTCAAGGTGATGGTTAATTTAGTGATCTTATTTTTGAGGGCTATTTTAGAAAAAGAAAAAGTCATCTCAAAAGAGCTGAAATAAGTTTTTTTTTTTATATATAGTATAGATAAATAAACATAGAAGTATAGATATAAAAAAAAAGATTTAACAATTATATTTGCTTAGGGGATGCTCAAACAATAGAACGAGTAAAACTATGGAGCTAAAAATAGTTCAATTGAAGTTAAGGAGTTAAATAATTCACCGTTAAGAAATTAGGGTTAAAAACAGAAGACTTGCTTCTCAATTAAGTACTCTGTGTCAAATATTGCTCCCCTACAAGTAGTATTCCGTAAGTCATATTGAATCCCCACTCCCTTCTCCTTTTCGGTGCCTTCCGTAATCTTTCTTCCCCCTTCAGAATTAGCAATCCTCGTATTGAACCCATCATTCATCCATCCTCTTCGTATCGACGGCAACGTGTTGGTAAGTCAGTTCGATATATCTCTTTCATACTCTGCCTTCTCCTTTTTGCTTTGCTTTCTCGGCGCAGGATGGCCAAACCATTAGGTGAAACAAAGGTTAGTAACCACATACCGGAAGATCTTGCATTATTCATTCTATCAAAACTTCCATTAAAATCTTCAAAGCCTTTTGGATGTGTAAAGAAAACATGGTCTCTCTTATTTGAAAACTCTTATTTCATCACCATGTTCTGCACTAATTTCATATCTATTCCTCACTCTTACTATGATGATACAACACTCATCCTACAAGAGGTTGTAGAGAGACCTCTTAAATGCTATATCCATTCACTTTCTGGTGAGAGGTTTGAGAATAGACTCAAATTCCATATGCCAATAATCCATTTCAAGTGGAGGCCCTCTCCTTTATATTTTAGAGTCTGGATCTGCTAACGGAACTCTTTGTCTCTACGGAGGACCCGATGAACTTGTATTGTGGAATCCAAGTACCGATGAATTGAATGTCGTTCCTTCCAGTTCTATGGTCTCTATGCCACCTTATTGGGATCCTTACATTACTCTTCATGGATTTGGTTATGACCATGTTAGAGATGACTATAAGATTATTAGGTGTATACATTTTTTTCCACTAGAAGACGAAGATCTTTTTCGTCTCAACCTGTCGAAGGAAGATGTGCAACGGGATGAAATATCTTATGCACGTGTGTGGGAGATTTATAGTCTAAGATGTAACACTTGGGAAGAACTTCATGTCGATATACCTCCATATTGTTTTTCAGGTTTATTGTACACAGATGGAATATGTCATTGGTTGTCTAAAAATAATGCTCAACATTACATGGTGTCATTTGACTTGAGCAATCATGTGTTTTTTACAACATTCACGCCCTTAGCAATACCGACAGACATAGATCCCAATCTTGATTTTGAGGATGTGAGTAAAGAATTGGTGATGTTAAATGGTTCCATTGCTTTGATCTCTTGGTATGAAGACACGACCACCTTTCAGATATCAGTTTTAGGTGAACTTAGTGTGAGTGAATCATGGACTAAACTCTTTATTATTGGACCTTTGTCCGACCTTTTTACGTATCCTATTGGAGCAGGGAGTAATGGTGATATATTCTTCAAAGCAGGAGATGGAAAACTAGTCTTTGATTTACGAACACAAATGATTGAGGAACTTGACGGTGTGGAAAAAGCATATTCCGAAATAATAATCTATAAGAAAAATGGAGGATTAATAAATCATTAGTTAGTTTTTGTTCTCAATTATTAAGATCATTTTATCTTGAATAATAAAAAGTGGTTTATTAATCACCCATTATCATATTTATGATTACGAAGCATATGATAAATTAATAAACCATCTTGTAATTATGAATGTTGCAGCTTTGACAATTTATATTGAAAGTATTTGTACTATCTTTCTATTTGAAAATTGATGTGGTTTTTATTTCAATTGTTAGAATAATCTTTTGTTTGCATTTCATTTATTTCTACTTGAAATATATGTTCATGTTTAAGTTTGCGCTTAAATTTTTTGGTGTGTGTTCTTTGGCTGAAGAATCAAGCGAATGAAATTTCATAGTATTTATACAATCCTTTTGAAAGGAAAAAGCTCTTTAAACAAACAATGAGAAGGGAATCAAAACACATATTTCATTCAACTTGCCTTTAGTTTTCTTTTAGTTGGAAGGAAATAAAAGCCGTTATGTTTCTAGTCGGCTTCTATTTGCCAAACTGTTATTGCACGAGATTATAGAGTGAGTTATGGCACTAGATTTTTCTGGATTTAAGCTTTTGCAGTATTTCTGAAGTACCTGATGCTAGATTCTTAAGTTTTTACTCCCCATTCCCATGTTTATGCTATATCACAAATTTTGGGTTTGCTAGCTCTAGCTGTGACTTTTGGAAGAAAAAAACATGTCTTAGGCTTCAAATTGATCAGTGGTTATGGGGCTGACATATTATATTATCATTTGTCTAAGTTTAGAAAACAGGATGATTATTGCTTAGCCTTTTTATTCTATTTCTTGATTTCTTTATCTCCTTCACAAGTCCCCCTTTTCATCTTTCGTATTTCTGTCGACTGTGTTATTCTTCATCCTCCCTTGAAAAGGGCTTTTGAATGTCTGTGTGATATAATGAACCATTTATTGACTTTGGAATGCGATGTAAAAGGCAGATTGCAAAACTTTTGAAGGTTGCAAAATGTTGGAAAAAGAATAAAAGCGTAGCATAATATTAAAATGTGATCTGATACGGATAACTGCATCGATTGTTTTCAAAATTCGGGTTTGGTTAGCTATCAAGTATGAATAATTATTAGCTGTTCACTTTTCCAAGCTAGTCTAATCCAATTTAGTTGGTTACTCTCTTAAACAATCATTTCTTCTTTCTCTTACAGTGTAGTCAAATAGCGGCTACGGTGCTATAGCATTGCGGATATTTGTTCCACAAATATTATTCTTACATTATATGCTATATAGTACAATGTGTAGTCAAATAGGAGTAATTGTTCTTGTAGTGTCTTATAATGTAGCGTAGTGGAATTTGAACAAATTATTATTTACCGCGATCTGCAATTGATGTTATTGTTCACTTGTTTAAACAGAATGACCAACATAATGAAAAAAAGGTCAGTATGACCAACAGAATGAAACAAGTACTAATTTGTTAATAATTTGACTCATATTTTGTTATGTTCATGCAACCTGGGATGCAAAAGCTTGATATATCAACAAGAAAATCAAGAAAAATTAAAAATCAACTAACACAAACTTAAATTAATGTGATTTTTGAGTTCTTCGTTGCAACATATATGTATGTGGATTTTTTCCACCAGTCGAAACTAGTATGTCATTGTCAATGATGACGTCCTATGTTCGTCCAAAATATAGGGTTCCTTGCACATATTAGACCATCCGTTGGAGCTATGTTGAAGATTGACTGTCTTACTTCAATCCACTCACGTGTACGAGTCACAATAATTTCCGTAGGACTCCATCATATTTGCTTCTATTGTGGTACAAAGTTAAGTAGTGCTGTTTCTTGAATCTCAAGCAGCTGGTGATGAACATGCAGGTGACATGGTTTGTGAAACTGAGTCTTGCTCATGTTCTTCATTGAATCTTATGCACCATGGGTGATGATTTATTTTATATATTGAATTGGTGAGTCTTCACTCATGCATCATATCATTGTTAGGGAAATTGGTGAGATTGCTGAGTGTATGTTCGGTAACATAACTCTGACATACAAAATTGATTAATATAGTTGGTAGCACATGCATGTAGGTGATAGGAAAGAAGTGCATTTTTGCATATAAATGTTGATGTTTGAAAATGGTGTGAGTTATGAATGATGAGTGAATATTGATGTTTGAAGTAGTAAGTGTTGTGAATTATACACTTGAATTATTATGCTATAGTGTAGAGCCTTAAATTATTTTGAAAGAGTTTTTTTGCATATAAACGTTGCTCTGATTCCATAACACCAGGGTTAAGGTGTTTTCATCGTTTTGTTAAGTTTCTTGGAGTTGATTTTTGAAACTATGATTTTATTATGCTATAGTGTAGAGATCTTAAATTATTTTAATTGAAGTTGATGAACTATTCCACTGCTTTAATTATGATTTTTGATTTATGAAAAAGTGGATTGTAGAGTATTTGTAACACCTATTTAAATAAATATACTTTTTATTTAATAAATAAAAATCGGGGTCGTAGGGTGTTACAATAATAGTTTACGCTTGAGCGATTTTGAGGCTCTGATGATTGCCATTTCGGTGTTGAACATTGTGATATGGTCGACTGGGTCACTCCTTCCGTTGAAAGTGGACCGTGAGGGTGGTTTGAAATTTTTGAGAACTGGCACGTTTCAGATCTCCGCCGAAAGGTTTAGGGATCCAATTCCTCCGTCTCTTCATCTTTATGGTGGAGCTCGTCCTGTTGTTGTTGGATCATGTTGACTGAAGCCTGTAGGGCTTCGTTTTGTTGTTGCAGCTTCTGTAACTGGATTTGCATCGCTACAACGATGTTTGGATTTGCGTCTCCCCCGACCATCGATTTTGTCTAGGGCGTTATTGGTTTGAGATTGATGGTGGCCTATGATAGTTTTACCGAAGCCCCACATTGAACGCTAACTGTACTTGAAATAAGCACGATGATCAAGTTCTAGGTCTGTATATTTTTGGTCCTCTGAGTGTGACCCCAGGGTGCTATTTATAGCTCCCCCTACTTTATGGCGGCACCTACTCTAATCTTTATTATGATTCTTTATTACATACAACTATATCTTTTTTTAAATCAGATGTCACTATTTTGAAAAAGTCTATTAAACACACATTATTCTATAACATAACTAATAGTACGCTTAGTCCATAGGGTCATACACCAGTCCAAAAAATTGTTGTCAACAGAACAAAATATATAGTTCATTCCTTCAAAAAAAAATATAGTTCATTAACTTCTTTACTGTTATTGTAGTAGCCAATTATAATTTTGTAGTGACATTTGTTGTAAAATTAGAGGTGGAAATTATCACATATAAGAATTTAAAGAGAAATATCATAACAAATAAATATGACTAATAATAAAGTAAAATAAAGTACAAGGAACTTATCGAATTTGGTTGCCGACAGCTCCATCAAAATCTTCATAAATCAAGTTAGAGGAAACCTGCAAAACTAACACACATTGTTATGTAACCTGAGGCGTGACATAGTCGCTGTCCTTGAGGATTTTATCCGCTTCATTAGCGCATATCCTCCCAGGATACAACAGGCCTTCCTCGATATGAATCATAGCCGGAGGTGACAGAACAACTCGAATGTATCTCAAAGATAACTGGAGATGTAACCCAGAAACTCAGAATTTTTTATGAGAGAAAATAATGGTGTGTACATAGAAACATATGAAAAATGAGAGAGTATGTATGTGTGGTGTGTGCTATTATATTTTTGGCTAAACTGCAGTTTTGACCCCTTAACTTTGACAATGTTGCGATTTTGGCCCCCTATTAAAAAAAATGAAAATTTTGCCCCCTATGTTTTAGCCCCTTTGCAAAAGTGACCTTCTGGTCAATTTTGACCTGGTTAACGCGGAGGTGGCATGCCACATGTGTATATTCCCTTTTTTTTTAAATCAAAACGCCACCTGTGTAATACTTGAATAAAAAAAAGAAAAGGAAAATAGGGAAATGATTGGCACGTGAGAGTTTACAACGGTAAAAAACTCCAACCTTAAAATATCCTAATTCTTCAACCCTTCTTCTTCATCTGTTCTTCTTCATCCTTCCTTCTCCATAATCGAACCTTCATCTGTTCTTCTTCAACCATCTTATTCAATCATCTTATTCAACCATTCTTCCACATCGATTCTTCCTCTACATCCTTTCTTCCTTCTACATCGATTTGTTTTGTGTGTTTGCAGATCGGAAAACAGAAAATGGCTGGTAACAATTCATCTTCAACTGTTTCTGGGTCATCAAATATGGCCAAATCGAGGTTGGTTTGTTATTGTGGTGTTGAATCACCTCTGGTCACTGCGTGGACGGATGAAAACCCAGGAAGGAGGTTCCATGGTTGTGGAAAGTATTTCCAGAGAAGAAAGTGCAGCTTTTTCAGGTGGTTTGATCCAGAAGTGCCTGAGAGGCAGAAGAAATTAAATTTCCAGTTACTCAACCTTGAATAATTAAATACAGTATTCAATACTTCCAACAACCCTTTTTTATTCAGAAATAATGTAATATGAGCTTTGCTTTATAGTTAACAGACATGTAAAAACAAAAAAATGCTTACTTTGAAGCATCCATATCGGGAATCTGTCCAGAGAACATGTTTCCTTGAGTTGATGGAACTTCCATATTCAAATCTTTCGTCTTCTCTGAACCTTTAGTTGCCGTCACACCTTTCTTCTTATTCTTTGTTCTTGTACTCCCTGTCGCATCTTTATTCTTCTTCGTCGAACCCGTACTCGTCGTCACCTTTCCATCTTCTTTCCATTTCATTTTCGCAATAAACAGAGATGAACCCGTAGATCCAGTATGCAATCGATTTGTGAAGGATATTCGATTTCAGAAACGATTTGGGAAGGAGATTATGGATGAAGACTTGATTTGGGAAGAAGATTATGGATGAAGACTTGATTTCAGAAACGATTTGGGAAGGAAACTTAAGGGTTTGTGGTTTTTCACTAATGTTAAAATTTGGGAAATTTTTTAACCCCAGAAGGTCACTTTTGCAAAGGGGCTAAAACATAGGGGGCAAAATTTTCATTTTTTTAATAGGGGCCCAAAATCGTAACATTGTCAAAGTTAGGGGATCAAAACTGCAGTTTAGCCTATATTTTTCTGTCCTGCCATGCTTTTTATTCCTTACGTGTGTGTGTAAATATATAGCAAGCAATGTCCATTCTCATAGGCTAACAAAAACTGTTACTTATGTGTCACTAACCTTTGACTAATCATAATAATAGGAACATGTGGTCAAAAGGAATAAAATGAGTATCTCTTAATAATGATGAGTCATGGAGATATTTAAGGGGATATTGAAACTAGTCAACAAATAGGAATAAAGTAATAATTCTAATTTAAATTGTTTTCTAGTAATAAGAAAAACTTTTGAAATATTTAATATCTCAAAAATACAACAACATTTTAGTTTTTCATATCTTGTAAAACACATCAAGGCATATAAGGCTATTAAAACTAATTAAAAGCTAAAAGAAAAATAAATTGTAAGTGTTTCAACCAATATTAAAGGTATTCTTATAAGTGGGAGGATTTATTTTAAATTTTTTGAGAATAGGACATTTTTATTAATTAAAGTTATATTAATGATTAGTATTTTACAATCACTACTGAGGGGATTCAAACCCAACACCTTGAGGTTATAACGTTAAACTCTTTCGACCGTGAAGTTATAGGCGGTGGGATGAAGGAAAAAAAAAGGTGTGATATGACTGAATTGGATTCCAATGCGACACTTCTAAAATAAGAGAGAGAAAATCACTCTAAATAAAACTCTTTGATTCCTTACTATCATTTTAGAGTATAAAATAGTAACTACAAGGTCTATGAAATTAAGGAAAAAAATATTGTGTGGCAACACAATAACTAAATGACAGCTCATGAAAAATCTATCATAATGAATATTGCACATTTCTTTTACCAGCACAATAACCAATTCTCATATGTAGGGCGTTTCTGCATATAATCGGCGAAGCTTTTTAACCAATTCACATTTGTGATCAACACATTTGACAACATAAAACCAGTCTGTAATTTGTGGACAATCGACATCAGTTTCACAATGAATATGTACTGTAATGAAAAAGGAAAAGAAAAGAAAATAATGTTAACTAAAACATGATAAAAGATTGTGTACAAACTACAAAGTAAATAAATTTTTTTGAAAAGAATGAGAAATGACTTACCACCATCAACTTCCGTTATGGCAAGAAAGAAGGGAAGAAATAGAATCATAGCATAAACAAACTCGAGAATTTCAACCATATATTTTCCTCTTTGCATGTCAAAAATAGAATATGATTTGATCTCCTTTTAGTGTATAAAGTTCATGCTCTCCTAAAATTAAATATTTTTTTTATCACTTATAAAGTTGTAAAACTCCTTTATAAAATTATAATCATTATTAAATATCTCTTAAGTATTTGTTGAGTTTGTCTCTTCAACACACCTAGTAGGGGGTTAAATAACAAACGTTCTAATTATTAAAATTTATTCTATTTTAATTAACTTTTCATTACTTTTTGAACCTTTCACGATTGTAAAAGATTTCTTTTTCTTTATGGACCATGATAAAGTTATTTGTCGGAATAATGCACCAAAATTATTATTTTTTGAACAAGAATAATGCACCAATATTAGAGTGAGAACATATATATACACATAGTGGCGGAGTATTACAAGGACATAGGTGTGCCACAACCCACCCTCCTCCCCCCGTATTACAAGGGCATAGGTGTACCACAACCACCCTCCTCCACCCCTAAAACAAAAGGAATTTTTGTTCTATTAGTAAAATGATAAAAATATCCATGACTTTAAAACAAAGTCAAAGCTTGTCCCACCCAGGTAATTCTCTCTTTATTTTTTGAGCAAACTCATCCCATTATCTTCTCGTCCGTTGTGCATGTACGTACTTACACTGCTTCGTTACTCTAACTATATGTTTCTCAATTCATTCCTAGCCATCTTCATCTATCCAACTCTGACCGACGATCCATTATTAAAAGGAGAATTAATAGAACTATTATTTTTAATATATTATTGATGAATCCAAATCATTCGAATCACATTGAGAATTGTTTTAAATTTTTAACATGTGTAGTTTAATTTTTTAACGATTAATTTTGTGCTTAATCACTACTAAAAAAACAAAAATTAGTGAGGGATATTTAGTGAGGGAAAACGTGAAATCCCTCTCTAATTCCGTCACTAAATTTTGCGACCAAGAAATTTGTGCGAAATTTCATTTTTTCCGTCACTAATTTCCCTCGCTAATTTTGCTTTTTCTAGTAGTGAATATGTATTACAATATAATTTTTTTGACCCATCCGAGATTTTCTTTCGACTCAGCCACTATTTATACACAAGTAAAATGTATGGTAGGATCAATTTGTGTTGTTGATAAAATAATTGCAAAAAAAAATGTATGTGTATTTTTTTTTTAAGAAATCAAAATGGGATATATTAACAAAGGCGATGTAATCTCATGAGTACAAGAGGTACCTACGAGAACACCCCAACCAAAAAAGTGTCATACAAGGTATTTACAAAACTATGGTCAGTCGAGGCCCAAGCACCGCATAGGGTCCGACCACCAACTCTGAGTGCCATACACAAACGTAGTGTTTTTAGCTTTTAGCCACCACAAAGAATGAAATTTTACTTTATCTAAAAGCTGTACAATAGGCGTTTCTACGTTGTTGAAGATCCGATTATTCCGTTCTCCCCATATCAGCCACACACAAAGGAGCCAAAGTAGTTGGAGAAACGATCTGCGGTACTTTGATGAACCTGTATAATGTATAAATTGGAGAAAGTGATCAATTAAATTGAGGGGATCCACTCCAGACACACCAATCCACGACCTGATATGCTGCCATAACGACCCGAAAACATCACAATGCAGAAACAAGTGGGACGCTGTCTCTGCATGACCGCACCCTGATACACACGTGGCTCCCTCGATCGAAACAATGCCGCACCTATGGAGGTTGCTTCTGGTCGGTAACCTGTCCTTCAAGAGACGCCAAGCGACGATAGACACCTTCAAGGGAACCTGCTTATGCCACACTAGGTCTCTGGTTGCATCAACTGTGGCGGAGACCGACTCTGTCAGAATCTAATAGGCACCCCTCACCGTATAACCTTCATGAATGTCTGGATCCCACTGCCACCTGTCAAAAGTACTAGCCTGCACATACACACCATCAAGTAATTGTCTACACTCCGCCAACATATCTTC
>Ga0228711_1007008_pt1 | contig 16512 bp, 9 predicted proteins | sample MedpolnodulmetaG_2_FD_177996 | JGI IMG/M metagenome (GOLD analysis project Ga0228711, IMG submission 177996) | Root nodule microbial communities from Medicago polymorpha collected in Santa Monica, California, United States - brown nodules | ecosystem: Host-associated > Plants > Roots > Nodule...
AAAAAAGAAAAAAAAAAAAGTAAAAAAAAAAAAAAAAAATTTAGTTTTTTTTTTTTTTTCTTTTTAAAGAGAAACAGAAGAAAACCACTAGTATGATATGCCGCTTACATTTTACCTAAAAAAAAAAACTAATTTGTTATCTATATAGTATAATGTAGAATATACGTTCCATAGAAAAAGTATCGAAAAAATAACGAAGTTACAAAGTTTATGTGTTTTTTTTTAAAATAAATTATTTTATTAGGTAAAAAAGAATATAATAAATATAATAGTTTAAAACAATGGTAAAATTTTAATAAATGACTCTACTAAAACTTAGTATCCTTGCAAATTAAATAAAAATGAAGATAAAACTAAAAAAACGAAAATTATAGAAAACTTGATTTTATTGTATGTTGTTGAAAAAAAATATAGTAATAATAATAATAATAATTTGTATCGAGATCCTCTAAAAAAAATTGTATATTTGACCAAAATAAATAAATAATTGTAATAAGATTTATACTCGGTTTCCCTCAAAAAAAAATATAGGGTTATCTAATGTCCTTAAAAAGGGTTATCTAATGCGAACAGTGAACCCGGTCCCTCATATTTTTAATAAATCTTAATAAAATATTTTTATTTTTTTTATGTAAAAAAAACATCAGTTAGCCTAAAATGTATCATGGCCTTTCGAATATTTTGATGTTATATTTCCTCAAAAATTAAGTTATTCATATAAATTTTTGTTTATTAGTTTGAAATTTTGAGTGGAAGTGCCTAAAAACTAAAAGCTTGTAGTTGCGTTTCTCCTCTAGTGATTCTTTTGTACATGGCACTTATTGCTCTTTGGTATTTGGACTTGATCTGAAATCCATGTGTTAAGTGAAGGGATTTCATTTCCTTTTCCATCACCAACACAAATCAATATGGTCATGTCATTTGTGAGATATCATATCATAAGTGTTTAATATTCTGATTACCTAAGTCAAACATTTAAGGATTTTGATCTTGAATAATCCTTGCCTGCCTATCTTAGTCTCAAGAATTATGAGTGATATTCGTTGTCCAAATAATTGGGAGGATTACAGGGGATTTTGTCTCCTGGAAGAGCAATATAAAAAGTGTGTCGTGGGTGGGTGATCAAACACAAACCTTACAATTCAGTCTCATACAAAAAAATCATAACATTCCCATATTCATCATCATCCTCCTTTGTGTCATTTCTCTTGTTGTTCTTGGTCCTTTCAATTTGGAACTGTTCTCGGGCTACCCAGCCCCCGATAGTTCCAACCTATACAATTCATTCTTTGAGGTAGGACACCAATCCTACAATTGTATAAGTTGGAATTGTCGGGTATAGGTAGCTGAATGACATTTCTACACCTAAAGTATATGTTGATGATTTTAACAAATATTGATAATAAAATATAATAATGATTTTATTATTTTTATTTCTTATTTTATGCGATACCATTTTCAAGTACTATTACTTTGAAGATAATTTGAATTGTTTCTCTAAATATAATATAGAACATTATTACATTGATTCATCATTATTATTTTCTTCATCAGAGTATTTTTTTTTGGTACGTCTTGGCATATGCTTTTTAAGACAATAATTAATTTTGATTAAGGGTAAATTACACTAACCTCCCTCGATGTTTTCTTTAAATGAAACAAATACCCCCTCTAGTTTTATAATAGACATTAACCTCGCCTAAAGTCTCGTAATTAGACAGATACCTCCCTTTACAACTTAACATCGTTAATTATCCGTTAAAAGTAAAGCCACTACTTTTTCTATTTCTAGTTATGATAATCTTCATCTACTAAACCATAGAATATCTGCAAATTAACAATTCTTACCTAAAAAAAAATTTGCAAACAGTTCTAATTCTAACCTTTTCTTCCCCGTTCTATTAGCCATTTTTTGTACCTTTAATGGAAAGGTCTTTTTGGCTTTGATTTCTTGTCACATATTCCTCCCAACAATTCACAAAAATTTCAACCAATTGAAGCTTGTGATTATTCCAAAGGCAAATGGGCTTGGGACGAACTTAATATTCAAATAAATTGTACCATGAAATTTACATTTTTTTAATCTTGGATTTCGATGCCAGCAAAACGAGTAGAGAAAATATATATCCACAAAAGCATGATGTATGAGGTATGAGAATGGAATGGACAAGAATCAAAGAGACAGACGTGAGCTTCATGTCTTTTGTGTTGCTTCCATGGAGGAATGAAAATTTTGGGCTTTGAGGAGATGAAAAGACAACATTAACATGAGTGCTTTTTTGTTTTTTTTTTTCCTTAATATAATTTGACAGAAGTTAAACCTTGCTTAACACCAAGGGAGGTTAATACTAATTAAGAAACTAGAGAGGATGTTTGTGTCATTTAAAGAGACTTCAAGGGAGATCAGAGTAATCTACCCTTTGATTAATTATAGGCAACGGTACCTTGATGGATTATGCACCGTTTTTATTTTCTTTAAAAACTTGTCTTTAAATGCCATGAGTGTATACGATATATGGAAGAGATAGAATTGAACGTGATCAGTTGAAAAAAAAGTTACTAGAAAATTAAAAAAGTTTTTTTTATGAAAGTATTCCGGGTAGTTTCAGTAGTATTGTGGAGTGTTTGTTTGTTGAGTTCTCTTTCTGCATAGAGTACAATAAATGTGCTATAATTTTTTTTTTTTTGAAGGAAGGTAGTTTTATTTTGGCTAAAACTAAATGGATCTCACACATTCTCAATGTTAATGAAAGAGTACTTTAGGATTACTTTATACTAAGATAAATCCAAAAAGAGTCTTTAATAGTTTTAACAACGACCGGTGGCGGAACCCTTTATTATGTATGGGTATTAGGAAGTAGTCTTATCTTAGTTTCTTTTTGTTTGTTGTCGAGATGTAAGGCAACATGTTACCAACTTTGTACTCATTTTGGGTGGTTTTCTTGGCACACCTTGTGCTAGTTGAACCATTTTGACTAATATATATCATTTTGGCTTCTTCAAAAAAAAAAACAAGAGATGAATCTGACTTTGGTGCTATAATCAGATATTGTAGAAGTACATTCTTTTCTTTTTCAAAAACTCGTATGTTGAGTTTATTAGAAAACAAACTAAAGAAGTTGCTTATATATTGTTTAGTTAGGAAGGCCGCATCTTTAGTTGGTTTCTGATTATTTATCAAAATTCCTACATGTATTGAAACTATTGTTGCTAATGAAATGGGATAATTTATTTTTGTCAATTTTTTTATTGTTTATTTTTTTTATTAAAAAATGGTAAAGTGTAATGTAAATAATTGCAAGAAGTAGTTCAATTGATAATGTTGATCAAGGTTGTCAAAATCGGGACTTTACTTCAGGTCGAAAGGGAATAAAAAAATCGAGACTCGTAAAATCGCAATCAAAATCGAAGGATTTTACTCAAGGACTTTTGTAGAATTGATATAGGAAATTGTAAAATCGCAATCAAAATCAATGGATTTTACCAAAAAATAATAATACTAAATATATGTTATAAATGGTATATAGTCACAAATGACTTAGTTTATAAGAAATCGTAAAATTGCAATCAAAATCGATGGATTTTGCATATTATAGGATTCTACTATGGATTTGAGTCGTTGAAGGTGAGGAAAGACGTAAAATACTGGATTTTAGGATTTAAGTCGGGATTTTGACAACAATGATGTTGATATTGTTTGAATAGCTTTATTTGAGTTCAAACCTCGTATTTGTGTGTGTGAGTTTTGGTGTTCGACACTTTAACAAGTGCAATAGGCCGTGTCATATTTTGCAACGAGAAGCACAAGCATGGTTCAGCACAAAGCATTGTTCTTCTCCAAAGTTAACACAATAAATGTGAGCATCATGATTGTGAAAGATATGAATTTCATTGATGTCGTTTGTTTAATCATACCATGAAGAAATCATCTGCTAAGAAGTAGTATTGATTAATGAATAATGATGCTTTAGTTACACTTGTTTTTATTTGTATGCCAAAAAGCAGCTTTGAACTTTGATGTCTGTTTTCCCTAGTACAAGGCAGCATGAAACACTATTGAAGTGTTTCTGATTTAGCATTACTGCTTTATTGGTGCAGTTGCTAATTTTTTTAAGTATATATAAAGTGCTTTTGAGAATGTTCAATCTTGGAAGATAACTTGTGGCTTGGTATAATTGTCCAGTAGCTTGGTTGGATATGCAGTTATTCTATCCATTTGGATTATAATCATTTTTACACATCTTATCGAAGGAAGCTAAAATACGTAACTCCTGGCTTTCGTTCTTAATTCTAGACATCAATAATATATAACACCATTCATGTGTTTTCACCTAATTGTAATAGCTTTTGGGACAGTTAGTTTATGTCATGATATTAGAACCTATGAAAAAGGGTCTAAAGATGAATGTTAGCTGCCCCTATTTTAGCAATAATAGTTGATTTTCGTGACAAAGTAGGGTTGAGCTTGATTATTGTCTACACTTCAAGCACTGTTGTCGATCACAGATCATGGAAAACGGCGGTTGGTTCAAATTCTGCTACCTAACAGTGCTATAACACCGACCACTATAGCCACTATTTGATGACAATTTGTTTAGTTTCTGCTACACTAGCGCTATAGAGCCGTTGACAACACTGACTTCAAGTCAAGAGTACTCTTGTATTGGAATTGGGTCCTTACTTGGCGTAGAAACCTTTTCGCTTGGGAGGAGGAGTTAGTTACTAACCTTATGGTTAGGATTGGGGATTGGAGGGTGTCTCATGAGGAGGATGGGTGGAAGTGGAGATTGGGGGATGATGGAGTCTTTTCGGTAAGCTCAATGTACAAGGTGTTGGAGGGGTTGTTAATTTTATAGGATGGTTTGAACCCTGTGGAGGAAAAGGTGTTTGGTTACCTTTAGAAAAGCCTGGCCCTGTCAAAAGTTGTGACTTTTTCTTGGAAACTTCTTCGTGATTCCTACTAGGAGGAATCTTGCCATTCGGAATTTATTTGGATCCGGAAAGTTCAACCAATTGTGTTTTTTGCGATGCTTGAGTAGAATCTTCAACGCATTTTTTCTTGCATTGTAGTGTTATTTCTAAGATTTGGAGGAAAATCATGGATTGGCTTCGGTTTAACTTTCTAATCCCTCATAATTTGTTTGTTCACCTTGAATGTTGGAGTGGGGAAGCAAGAGGTAAGAAGATGAGGAAAGGGTTTTGGTTAGTTTGGCACGTAATTATTAGGGTGATATGGAAAGCTAGAAATGCAAGGATATTTGAGAATCATTCAAAAGATGTGGAGAAGATGGTGGAAGAGATCAAGGAGTTGTCTTGGAGATGAGTGTTGACGAGATTGAAGGTTTCGCCTTGCCTATTTTACGAGTGGAATTGGGATCTGGTGATTGCTTAAGGAGGTAGTTTTTAAGGGGGGAGCGTCTGTGTTTTTCGAGCTGTGCTCTCTGGGTTCACAGCAGGTTTTGTTGGTTTTTCCCCCTATGCAGCTGTTCTGCTATCTGTAATAGTACTGCTGTCTTAGGGGGGGTGCGGGGAGTGTTGTTTTCTGCCTGGGCCTTTTCTGCTATCTGGCCTGGGAAGGGAGGTTTTGCTGTTTGTGAGGCTTGTTTGTGCTTTCTGGTCTGCTGTTTGTGCCTCCCCTTTTTTCTGGTTTTTGGTGGTTTTTTTGGTTAGGGTGTTCCGTCTATATACGGCACCCGGTTTATTGTTGTTTCTGCTGGCCTTTGCGCTTCTTGTGCAGATTTTACGTAATAAAATTTGCCATTTCAAAAAAAATAATGTTATTAACAAACCATTATTTTATCTTTTCTACTTAATATCTTAAGCTTTTCCTTAAAACAAAATAGCTTAAGCTTATAGTATATAGTTGATTCATATCACTTGCATTTCACCCATGGTTGGAGAGGAATTACTTAAAATTTCAATTTTTGAGAAAATGTGCACTTCTTAGTTTGCTAGGTTAAACACGCATCTCTAACTTGGCCTACATAAGATTGGTTTTGACTAATAACAAAAACCTCCTTCAGTCACTATTATAGATCACATACATTATTTATTCAATGAATCTAAAAATTCATATTTATATTAATGATCGGAAGGTGTACAAGATTGTGGTTGTTTTGTTCTCTGTCATCTTTCTCTTTTTTCATGGAAAAAAACATTAGTGAATTGTGTTTTCAAAAACTTCTTTCTTATGTTCTGAATAACTGTTCCCAGATTCAGAGTCTGAAATAGTTCAGAGTCTGAGTTGAGTTCAGAGTCGTAGTGCAGCGGATAATAGTAGGAGAACAGAGAAAGAAAGAACACAAGCAATTATACAGGTTCCTTCCACAAGCCGGAAGTAGTCCTGTCCCCCTTGTACTTCCAAGGAGAGTTCCATTAAAATGTAATGTCGGATTACAAGTTGCTCAATCACACAAGAAAGAGACTTCTCAATGCTCAAGGACAACTCCAAGAGACTTCTATGCTCAATCACACAAGAGAGAGACTTCCTTGCTCAAGGACAACTCCAAGAGACTTCCTTTGCTCAATCACTACTGAAAGAGACTTATCTTAACAATTACAAAGAATTGAATAAGGTTTTGAATACTTGATATACAATCAGAGGTATTCACAAAACAATACGAACATAACATACTCTGTTTTTCTAGACACTTGAGAATTCTAAGATATGAACTATTGTAAGAATTCTCTAAGTTGTTGATGTGTTTACGACGTTTTGCACAGAGAGTATTGACCTTTTTGCTTGTTGTATTCTATATATGTGTTTGTTCTCAAAGTCTTTATCCCTATATATAAAGAATTTGAGAGACGTTGAGAATTAGCCGTTACATCAACTTGTCTTGCTTGAAGCTTTGATTCTTCACCATTGATCCTTTGCCTGATTTGATAATTGTCCTATGAAGAACTAATTTCAAATCCATTCCATTTGAAGCGGAACAATGTCTGCAACAATATTACTGTTATTCTTGTCTTGATGTGAAGACAAGTTGCAGAGCTGGTGGTTGCAGAGGCGTACGCAGAGTTAGTGGTCGTATAGTTCGTACACTGTACTTTGTCAACTCTGGTGAAGTAGCTTCTGGTGAGATGCTTCTAATAACCTTGCTTCTGATGAGCTTGCTTCTGATGACGTGTCTTCAGGAGCGCTTTCTTCATACTCGTTTCTACAGACGCATTTCTTCAGACGCATATCTTCAGATGCATTTCTTCTGGTGAGACGCATGTCTTTTTGGTTAGTTCGGGTTGGAATATGTTTACTCGAATTAGCTAGATTTTGTAAGGTCTAAGTTTGATTTGATTACAAAAATTTCAGATAGCTGCTCTTTAGATATCCCAATTGGTTTTAAGGGTTAAATATGGTTTTGGTCCTTATATTTTGCGTGACTTTGAAGAATAGTCCTTACATTTCAATAAATGTTTTTAAAATCCCAACATTTTTCCACCGTTAACAAAATTGGTCCTTGTCGTCTATTGTCCTGACCAGACAAACAGAACATGCCACATAGATGCCACCAAGGACATGTTAGTAATTTCCAATAAAGTGCAGGGGCATAATTCACCTTTACCAAAAACTTTACTCACAAAAATTCCAACTTTAACTGCGATCTGGTCCTCACAGCGTGAGGGAGAAGAGGATGTCACCAGCAGGGACAAGAGAGAACAAATATGAGCAAATTGATGGTGGAGAGGACGGTGGTGGATGAGGATGGGTGTGTGGGCTGATGGTGGTTGGGGAGAAATAGAGAAAACATGGAGAGATGATGAAGATTAGAGAGAAGGTTCAGTTGAAAAATCAATTATTCCCCTGCACTTTATTGGAAATTACTAAAATGTCCTTGATGGCATCTATGTGGCATGTTCCGTTTGTCCGGTTAGCGAAAATGGACGATAAAGACCAATTTTGTTAGCGGTGGAAAAATGTAGGGATTTTAAAAACATTTATTGAAATGTAAGGACTATTCTTCAAAGTCAGGCAAAATATAAGGACCAAAACCATATTTAACCCTTAAAAGAATGGGGTCCACTAGCTGCCACGTCAGCTTCTCGTTAATTATTTGACAGCAGGGACTATTTGTGCTAAAGGAGGAAAAATTTAGGATTTTAAAACATTTATTGAAATGTAAGAACTATTTGTCAAAGGAGAGCAAAATGTAGGGATAAAAACATATTTAACCCTTTAATTTTCTATATTAATTTATCTGCATATTTATGCAGGTGTGTCTATCTTTTTTTGTTTTTGTTTGTAAGATTGTACCTATCTTTTGTACACCCTGTACTTGGGATAACTTCCATTTTAATTTATTTCAATCTTTCCCTATTTTAAATAAAAAAGGTCACAATCTAAATTATTGATTTTTTTTTTACAAAAAAATAAACAATTGAATAATTTATTCAAGCAAACGAGCATAATATAACATATTGAAGTGAGTTGTTCTTGAACTTTAAACGAGTCAAACTTGAGTTAAAAAAAGATTTGTATCAAACTCGAGTCGATTTTGAAGATGAATAAACTATTATCGAGTTGAGCTTCGGTGAGTTCAACTCAACTCATTTTCATCCCGTTTTTCAGATAAGCAATTTGTGTGGGTCCAAACCGCTACGAATATGTGACAATTTAGATCATCACAATTCATTTTTCATAATTAAAATAAATAGACATTTGTGACCATTTTATCTGCCACAAATGTTTGCGACTCAGTCTTATGTGGCTATTTTTGTCTACCACCAATCCGTCAAAAATGCTAATTGTGTGACCCTTTTCCCTATATTTTGTGGAAGCTTTAGGCTGTCGCAAACCCTCTTTGTTTGTTGTTTCTTCTTCATTTGTTGCTCATCTCTATCTTGGTATGCTGGTTTCTCTCTTTGGTTGTTACTTATCTCTCTTTTAGTTCCTCTATTTTACTATTACTTCTATCTATAGTGGTTCATCTCGTTGGTTGTTGCTCATTCTTTAGTTGCTCTTCTTGACTTTGATAATGATATTGGTAGGTTTCATTTCAGGATTAATTTAAAACAAGCTTAAACCTTAGCGGACTTTAACTTGAGAAAGAATGTTAGAATGAATATTATATATATGTTTTGTGTTTATATTATTTATTATTGAGTATTAATTTTTTGCTTCTTGATATACGAACTCTCAATGCTTCTTGTTAATGCATTGCGAGTTTGCAGAAATATGTTGGATAATATGTATTTGGACTTATTATAGCTAGGTTAAAGGTAGTCTAATATTTTTTTTTTGGTCAAGTAGTGTCTAATGGCTATAAATTATCTTGTTTGGGATATGAACTCTGACCCTTGCATATATTATACAATGTCTTTACCAACTAAATTAAGCTCACGGGACTAATCTAATATTTTTATGTTTAACTATATATTCTCTTTTTATCCCTTATTTTTATAATTTATGTTATTCACATTATTAACCGTAGGCTCTCTTTCTCTTTTCCTACTTTGTTATCTCTATTATTAACATGCAAGAACATTGGTTAAAATCCAAAGTGATATAACTTTTTGCCATATTTTATTTATTAATTTTGTTAAGTCTGCAGCAATTTAACCTAATTTTTTTCCTCCACTAATCCCTTATTAAGTTTGCAACAACTTAATCCTAAAATTTTGGCTCTAAATTTGCATCATTAAATGCTAATCCTCAACCCTAAAATTTTGGCTCTAAATTTGCATCATTAGTTTGTGACTAGTGGTCTTATGAGCTGTAATACATTCACTATTAGTTAAAAATAGACTTTTGACCCATTCGACGCATGAGTCAAATTGTAATAGACACCAATAAATTATATTATACATTTCCATTGACTTTAAATAAATCATAGGAGTTTGTCAAAAAAAAAAGTCATAGGAGAATTTTGTATAACCATTAAACATAATACTTAAATGAGTACACATTACTCATTTCTAATTTTTTAATAGTATTGCCTAATAAGCACTCAATCTCTTCATCCTCTCACACAAATTTCTTAAATGACACCAACTAATTAACTATCAATAACTTTATATCATTATATTTCAATTTTTTAATATTAAAAAAAATGTAAGTCTCGGTCTTAAGTGAGACCTTGACTCTTATAAGACCCCAAAAATTATTCTCTCCCATAAAGGTATCTAATAGGTATCAAGTCTTAAAAATATAGTTCTGTTAAAAAAAACTAAACTCCAATGTAAAAAAAAGTGAGGTAATTCCCGTTAAACAATAGTTTCATATTTTTTCATCAAAAACCAACAAATATAGACATCCAAAAATAAACAACTTATGGAGCATTGCATAAATGGCTTAAACTCTAATAAAATTGTTGCAGCATCTTATAACATCGACACATCTCTATATAAAGTCATAATCCTTTGGTAAAATCTATACTAATTACAATTGAAGTCCCACAATTGTATGTGAGCCATTCATCTCAACCTGGAATATCTAGTTTGAAAATTATATGTAATGCCGTGAGATAAATTAAATAGAAAACTATGAAGAGCTGGAGACGCTTTTTGATTGAGAAAATGCATCCGAAGAAACACACTAAGCAGGACCTGCTACTTGTTCTACAGAACTTTAGGAGCCAATCTTTGCACTCAGTTTGGAGGACTGCCTAATTAAGCTATTTCTTTCTCTCTTCTTTACCTCATAATATAAAAGGAACAAATAAATCAATCATCACTATGAGTAAGCTTGAAATAGAACACAACACACAATTAAAGAAAATAAATTATACTAAAAAGAGAACTAAAATACTAATATAACGAAAATACAAATCTTTATGAATCAAATGGATCTACTTCCGCTTTCTTTTAGGTTGTTACTCAAAGTAAAATATTGTGGAAAAATGTGGCTGATGTGATCCAAATTGCTGTTGCAGACCTGAGCCAGAATTGTTCTTGGGAGAATTTGAGTTGAAACCAGCAAATAGAGACTATTCAAGATATGAATTTGATGAGTGATTCTATTATATTCTCACTCAGTTGATCTCGCTCTAATTTCAATTCAATTTCGCACGCACTTTTCTGAATTCTATTCGATTTTATAGAACACGAATCGTTCATCAGACTCAAAGAATCGATTTTTTGCAGCTTCCATTCTTTTTAATGACATCAACTATCACATCTCAAACTGCTCTTCCTCCTAACGACGTCGCCCAAATCGACCACGTAAGAAGAAGAGAAGACGACGGTGCTTACCATCACCGGCGAAGGTAATGACAACCTCGACCTATATGTTTTCCCATTTATTTTTAATTTTCTTAAGTTCGGTTACATGATTGCTGATATGATATGAAAAAATTCAAATCCTTTTCTCATTTTATTGATTTGATTTCTACTATGTTGTAATTTCCATCTCATTTGAAACCTGACTTCATATTTGTTGCAAAGGTTGAAAGGAAATGTTGAAGAGTGAAGGAATATGAGGGCTTCATTGAGATTTACTAAAAAGAAGTCCAGCGACTCGTAAGATATTTGAAAAACAATCCCCTCCTTCTCTTAAATATGAGTTATTTATTTATTTTGATATTGATTCTTTACTTCTAATGTTTCTAACAATTCTTCTTTTGTTATAGGCTCACTCACTGAAAGTTGATTCAAAGATTGTTTGTGTACACTTCTCTATTCATGCCAATCACTCTTTTGATTCTTCAATACTTTACAAGTTTTTTTAATCTATTTTTGTTCTTATTTCATTCTCTCCTTTTCTATGTTTGACAACCAAATGCAGTGATGTTGTTGACTTTGGGATAAAACAAGTTTGTCACATAATATTGATACCATGTTTGGACTTTGGTTTAGGGGAAGGGTATACATCACCCATTTCAGGTTTCATGGTTGATGTTGGTTTTAGTAAAATGTTGATCATGTGTGCCGGTATGACTAGAAATATGCATTGTTGAATGTTGATCATGCCATTGGTGCAAGATGATTTTCTCTTGATAGGTTCATGTTGGTTTTATCATGACTGCAAATCTGTGTGCATCTGAACCTTCCTTATGTATTTGACAGTGGCTTTGTTGCAGATTGGAGATTAAAAAATTTCCTCTATTATATCTTAAAAAGTGCAAGGATGTGTGCTTTTGTTTTGATTTGTTCTATGTACAAATATAACTTGGTATTATTATCACTCCAGTTTTAAAAGTTTCAGTGTAGATGTGTAGTTGTGCTCATTGATTCCAACTTATAATTCTTGACAACACCAAATGGTGGTGCCTTAATTCCATATTTGTAACTCTCCAGATGATCATGTTTTCAAAAGAATACTATTTAAAAAGACAATACTAATAATAAATAACATGAATGGTAAGCACTAAATGATAAAACCATAGTTAAACTCTGATTTAAATTTGATTGTAGGTATCGCCAACAATTTAAGCGACATAAAATTTAGAAACTTTTTTTTTAAATGGTCAAATTTTGAACCTATACTATCATTTCTTTGCATGCAGTGGTACTTGGCTAAAAACAAATCAAGTAAGAAGGTCTAATTTAAGTTCGGTACATACTAACCCATTATTGATTTGCTAACACTTTTTTAAATGTAACAAATATTCAATATACATAGTCCTCAATAATATTTTATTTGGATTGCAATGCAAATATATATTTCTTTCGGTCTTAACTATAAACAAAAGTTAAATTTCACCATTTTGTCAAAAAGAAAAGTTAAAAATTTACTTATTTTACTGTTTTGTTGTCAAATATGAAAATAAGTTTGATGAAGTTTGTTTTCAGATCTACAAAAACTTTTAATTTACATTGTTTTTTAGTGGATTTGTGAGACTCGTGCGGCAGCACGGGTGAAAAGTCTAGTTTGATATTTAATCCATTAAAACTAAATCACCGATAAAAACTGCTGAGCGCCATTAGGCCATTTCCAACCCTGTATTAGTTATACAAAGTTACATCAATTAACAAGCAATTTTTCTCTGATTAAAAACAAAAATAAAGCAGTTTTCCAAATATATACTTTGAAAATTTCTCACAATCTCAATGCCATAATGTAAAAAATATATAAATACAATGGTGAAAACAAAAATACAAATGATGGAATGAATGTGTTGGTTATATGAAGTTAATTAGATTGTTCTTAATGGCTGGTGTCTGGTGTGTGAGTTGTGTGTGCGCAGTTTAAGGTCCGTGTATTAGGGTTTTTGTTTCATACGCATAGCTGGTTGCATAATGCATACTAGAAGTGGATGGTGTGTGACAATAATGAGACAAAGTTTCCTCTGTCATTAGTTTTTTTTCCTAATTAATTGTTCTGGGCATAGTTTGGTTTTAGGTTGTGTCAAGATTGATTTTATATACTTAAAATTAAAATGCCTAAAAAAAGCTAGAATAATTTTTTTTTTTGTATAACATTATTATATTCAATCTATGAATATATTGATTATATATCATCATATCGGGATTTTTGGTACAAATCAAAACTAATTAATTTAATTTTTTTTAAATAGTTTACAAACTTCTAATTGGTTGGCATAATTTATATATAATCAAAGACAATTAAAATTCAATTTTTTCATTTAAGAGGTAATTCATTGACGGTATCATAATCTCGCCATCAAGCTTAAAAATTATACAATCAAGTCATCAAATTGCTTTCTAAAAAAAATCAAGTCATAAGTCATTTTTTTGATTAACAATCGAAACAAAAAGTCATAAGTCATATTGATTAGCAATTGAAACAATAATTATATTTATTACTTATACATCATTAGTTTAAATAATAAGCATGATTTTAGCAAATGTCTAATTTTGTCATTCACCAATTAATGTGCACACTTATAAATCTTCCTATATTTTAGTATTTTTTTAACGGTAAAAGAAGTTTCATCCATTCAAAAACTAAAATTAAGATAATAAAACTTTTTTTTGAACAAGAAAATTAAGATAATAAAACTTAGATCATGAGTTATGAAAACTAAATTTAAATTTTAACAATCAAACTAATTTCTTGCACAAATGATTGAAGGTAAATGATATTACAAGATCCACAATCTTCAATGTCATCCACCTACGTAAAAAAGATTGTGTAAGTGTTCATTCAAATCAACTTCGACTATATGTAGTATGTGAGATAACAAATCAAACCACATGATCACAAGTCCTTTACTCCAAAACTCAAAAGTCCTTTACTCCAAAATAGTACCGATAAAGTGAGTCATTCATAGGAATTCAACAAACACCTAAGGTATGTAATTGAAGCAACCTATAAATAGTATAAAAGAAACAAAGATGCATAAAAGTTAAACCGTAAAATAACCAAAAGAATACCACAACATTTAATTTATTTTATAAATAAACACATATTTTATCAACTCATCATAACATATCAACATTTTTCTATGGTTAAACCCACCAAATACCAAAAGCAAAGGAAGTTAAAATAAAAGAGATTGAATAAAAAAAATATTGCATGATGGTGAACGACATCCAAAAACATAAATTTGATACAAAAACTAAAAAAATGACATCTAAAAATTAACAAAATAGTTTATCATAATGTTCAGAGTTATGAGGGAGTTTGTAATAGGTTGGATCGTTACATTATGATAAGAGTAATCACACAAGTGAGATTGACACCACATCATCACCTAAAAGATTAAGACATTAGGTATATTGGTCATCTCACATAAATTTTTCTCAACACCTACTTTTGCATCCAATGTTGAACTTTAAGTCACAATTGACAAATTAATATCTCTCTCTTATGTGTGAGACTCTCTGCGTCTGTGATCTAGTAACAAGCCAAATAAGGTGAGGTGGAGGCACAACATGGTAATATAGGTGGGTTGATGGTGGTTTCATGGAAGGAGATTTATGCTCATATCTTTCATGTAAAGAGAGAAGGAAAATTAGAAAAGGAAAGAATATGAAAAAGAAAATTGAACATGAGTGAAATGATAAGGAAATTTTTTTTTTCCTATAGAACTATTAGGAATAGAGTTAGTTACTGGTAATTTAATTTAATGTGTTAGTTAAAGGAGTTGGAAAATTATGAGTTATATTTCACCAAAAAATAGACACAATTGAAAGAGAGAGAAAAACGCTACATCATTTTAAAATTTCTAATAAGCATGTACTTTGTCAGTATAACCCAATCTAAATTTTTTCCATTGTCAGATCTCCCTAAATACTGAAAGGTGAAGGTATTTGAAATAATAGAGGCTCGATAAAAAAAAAGTGCATGAAAGCAAACCACATCCAAGAACTTACATTTAAGATAATTTATTTTTTAAGAAAATGACATCCAAAAACAACAATAAAGCAGTTCATCGTAATGTTTGTAGTTTTGCGGAAGCGCAATGAGTTAGGTCATCACATTTGACTAAGAGAAACTCCACAAGTGAGACTGACATCACATCCTCACCCAAAATCTTAAGACATTAAATATATTGATCACCTCGCTTATATGTTAGCTCAATATATACGCAAATGAGAATGATAACACATGTTCATAAAAAAATTAAAGGTTTAAGTATATGATTTTTCACTTATTTGTTAGTCAACCTCCTATCTTTTATCCAACGTTGGACTTAAATTGACACATGATACATCACAATATTCTCTGCATTAAGTATAACGAATTTCTAGCCCGTGCTTGGCACGGGGTCCGTATTAGTTGTTATACAAATATATTCAATAATGTGTTGTCACGCCAGTTAATAAATATGAAAACACATTAGTTATATTTTTTTTGACAAAAACACATTAGTTATCATGTTCGTTAATTGACACGAAACACATTACTAGATGCTTGTATAAAATAATTGTAAACCGGAAAAAATGACTATACTAAAACTTGTATTTCTTCCTTAAAAATAACTTAGTATATCCTTTCAATTCAAATAAAATTCAAGAACAATCTAAAAAAATTGAAAACTATAGAAAACTTAATTTTATTGTTGATGTTTTTGAAATAAATAAATTTATATATCATAATAATAATTTGTATAGAGATCCTCTGAAAAAATTGTATTTAAAATTATACTCAGTGACATTTTTGTAATTAATCTTTTACAATGTGATGTCGAATAAATAAAGGGTTATCTAATGTGAACAGGAAACCCAGCCCCTCTTACTTTTAATAAATTTTAATAAAATATTTTTTATTTATTTTTATTTTAAAAAAACATAAGGTAGCCTAAAATGTATCATGGCCTTTCGAATATTTGATGTTATATGTAAAAAAAAAAAAAGAAAAAATATTTTGATGTTATATTGATGTGAATAATTAAGTTATTCATAGGAACTTTTGTTCGAGTAGAAGAAGTGCCTAAAAACTAAAAGCTTGTACTGATCAATATGTGGATTTCATCTTTGATATTTGGATTTGATCTGAAATCCATGTGTTAAGTGAAGGGATTTCATTTCCTTTTCCATCACCAACAAATCAATATGGTCATGTCATTTGTGAGATATCATATCATAAGTGTTTAATATTCTGATTACCTAAGTCAAACATTTAAGGATTTTGATCTTGAATAATCCTTGCCTGCCTATCTTAGTCTCAAG
>Ga0228711_1007011_pt1 | contig 16506 bp, 6 predicted proteins | sample MedpolnodulmetaG_2_FD_177996 | JGI IMG/M metagenome (GOLD analysis project Ga0228711, IMG submission 177996) | Root nodule microbial communities from Medicago polymorpha collected in Santa Monica, California, United States - brown nodules | ecosystem: Host-associated > Plants > Roots > Nodule...
TTTGTTCTCAAAGTTACCCACATAGAGATAAGAAATGTAATGTTCTGACTCTGTATTTTGATTAGAAAAAAAATTATTTGTATTTTTGTGCAATTGGTGTGCGAGACTTTGTTGCACAATTGTCATCGTCGTTGTCGTCATCATCATTATTATTATCAGCAAAAAGACGGACACTCACGTGTCCGTCTTTCCGCTCTTTTTATTGCACTAACGTTTGAAAATTATGAACGGTGTTTTTTTTATGAAATTTTGATTTTGATTAAAACTATAAAAAAAAACATAAATGTTTGTTGCTTTTAAGTTATAAAAAATCAAACTAACCATAATTATCTATTTCAATGACACCGACAATAATACAATATAACAAAAATATATATAATCTAAATTCTTTTTTTAATGACACCAACAACAATTTTATTATAAGAAAAGTTGTTTAAGGGTATAATTGGAATGATGAAAAAGTAAGTATAAATATACTCATCTAGTTTGTTACACTTTTTAAATTATAAAGGAAAAAAACAAAAAAAAATAATATTCATATCGTGTTATTTGCATTGAAAATTGAAGGTATTTTTTGAAAGAAAAATCCAGCCCAAAAGTGTTGAAAGGAGTAGTGTTCTTTATATACAGTAGTATAGAAGTATAGATTATTATTATTATTTAAAGTGAGACTTTGGTTATTAAAGTGTTTTAAATGTTTAAGAATTTTTTATAGTTGACAAAGTTCTAAAAAAAAAAATTACTCAAAAAAAAAAAGTTCTCAAATATTTTTATACATTTCATTTTTCGTGAACTTGGTCAATCCGACCGAAACCAACTTGTTGTTTATCTATTAGGCTTGGGCTTTATCAATAGGTATTTAGTTGCTCATGGTAACTAAAGACAAATCACAAAAACAAAACAAAAAAATACTCTAAGAACAAAGGTTGAGGAGACACTCCTTCGTTGATGCTCTTAATGTTTGTCTTCATCTTGAACCGCCAAGTTCTGAATGAGAATTTGTGAATAAAATTTCTTGTATTTATAGTCAAGTTTTCAATTGAGTTTTTGTTGAAAAAATGGGCTTGTTCCCCAAACCCACATGGAAAAAAACATCATTTAAATGTTTTTTCCACAGTCGTATGTGCCATGCGCCTGGGGTCATGTGTGTCGCGTGTGTGTTGGATACAATGATTTTTCTCATTGTTTTGCACACCCGAGGCGCATGGAGGCACATCCAGGGCATTTTTGTATTTTCCTTCGTCTTTTAGAGTGATTTCTTCTTCCAACTTTTTCTAGGGACTTGAGACAGAATTTCCTCAACTTGTAATGTCTTTAGAGACCTCTTGAATCTTCATTTCATGTCTTCCCATTTCTTCATGAGATGTCTTGCTTTGTCGAATTATATGATTTCTTAATAGAATACGTACAAAACACCTAAGAATTGATTGGTTTAGGGAAGAACTATAATTACATGATTCGATATGAAAACACTACAAAATTTCCCTTAAATCATGAGCAAATTTTCTAAAACTCCTCTTTATTGACTCAAATCTATACTAAAATGATTGTAAAACATACTTAAAATAAAGTAAGATGATATGTTAAAAACTAGAGGCTCTTTTCAAAGGAGATTCTGAGTAAATCGCTTGCAAAGATGTATGGGGTTGTGAGCGGTGGTGTGACGAGTGCCTCCTCTCCTCCACACCAGCTCTTAATGCCAGATTTGCCGGCGGCTTTCCGGTAATCTTGGGCATGGTTTATGAAACATGTTGGTGGGTTAAACCACCATCTTTAGCGTCACTTTGTTACGGCGGGTGTTCGGACTGTCGCGGCGGCGACATGGCTTCACCGGTTTTAAGGAGGTGGTCGTTGGTTGTTATGAAGACCAGGTTTGATGTTTCACGTTTTGTTGAGACACAACTTGGATGGGTTATTGTTTTTGATCAGATCTTGTTTAGGATCTGGTATATTACTGTCTCCTTCATGGCGGCAACAGATGTTTGGTGCTTCACAGATTATTTGGTGTTTGTTACACACACGCACCTGCACTTCAAGGATCTCAAGGTATGTCAATTTGTTGGCATTATTTAAGGAAAATCAAATTGAATGTGTCACATGTAAAGCTACTTTTTGAGACAAATAAAAAATCCTTCAACTGCATCAACCCCCCTGATAAAATGAAAGAAGCATACCTTGTTATATTATTGGTGTGGTGTGGTTCTCAATGGTGGGTTAGCTTGTTTTGCACAGGTTGATTCAACGTGACTTATTTGGATTGCATAGCCAGAAATGGCTTTTTAAACTTTTTGTACTTTGTCACAGTTAGTGGTTGGTTTAGGGGCTTCGTTATCGTGTTGACGGTCGCGCTCACTACCATCCTCAAAGGTTCAAGTTCGTAGGACTCGTCTCTGGTTCATGTTGGTGCTTGTTCGTGCTTGCCTAGGTTGTGCTTGCATGATCGCTTGTTGTGGCCATAAATGGTTGATTGAATTGTTGTTGATCATTGCAATAAACGGTTGGTGCACGTGGATTTGCTAATTACCGTGTTGGTGGTCGAATCCACTCCACTCTCAATCACCTATCGGTGGCTCGTTTCATTCGCCAAATTTTAGACCCGCTTGGTATTAATCGTTTGTTAGATTTGTTTAGGGTTGGATCCACTGTGTGGATTTTTTAATTTTTCCTTTTTGCTCGTTGGGTTGTCGACTGGGTCAGGTTTCATGTCCCCCCAGTTTTTATGTAATTTTTTCCTTTTTTTTAATAATATATATGAGCAATTGACAATAGATTAGAGTATGGTACCAACTTAGTTGAACACTATTCTTTTTTTATGTCACTTTGCTCTTGGCTTATCAAAAAATGAACCAGAGACGAGTCCTACGAACTCAAACCTAGGCAAGCACGAACAAGCACCAACTTGAAAAGAATTTTTTGTATCATTTTTTTGTTTGTGCTTGTCTAGGTTGACGCTCCAACACGGCAACAACAATTATATTTTTTTGTACATTTTATTGTTCATTTTTTCCCCTTTAAATGTGTAACGCCCGTATTAAAAGTGTCTAGAATACTTAATACGTTCATTAAAACTGATACTGGATACATTAATCATACAATACAGAAAACGACATAAGTCGGGATTCGGATACAAGAGTCATATGTTACATTACTTAAGCATGTTCAGTCTAATGAAACGAGTACAACAAGTCTCATCACGATACATATAGCTACAATAACATAATAAAGCTAGACAACACAAGCTTGGATCCATAAGCACGGCCAGTCCAAAGCCTTCTCCTTACCCTTGCCTCGAACAACCTGTGAACTTGAACAAAGAAGGAGTGGGATGAGACATAATGCCTTAGTGAGTTCTACCTAGACCCTAAGCTATGGGTAACCGCGGGGAAAGCCTATGGTTACCCTGTGTCTACAATACAACCTGACGGTTGATTATACGTGTGTGGGGTTGTCGCCTAGACGGTTGTGCATACTAGAATCCGTCATAGGTTTCTTCTTAACTTGTCATAAGGTCTTAACTTGTATCATATGTGTCACGGCGGTCAAGGGAACCTAAGACCGCTACGCCAAGAGATGCTAAACGCATCGAGGCCTAAAAGCATGTTCGTGGCACAATCCTAAACCGGACGATCGGGGAAAACTTAAGGTTGTCAACGGTATAGTTTCATAGTTTCCTCTATTCACATAACCTGTAGGTATCTAACAAGATATCCTAATCATACATAGTCATATCATATCATAAGCAAATCATATAAGGGTGTGACATATAATTATCTTGGTTCGTTTTACAGAGTGTATCGGGTGGAGTAACCCCGAGTACAATCCCATACATGACCGATGAAATCCTAGCTAAGGTACATCGGACTCCCTCAGTGACGTGCGGACCCCCCTTGCGGAGCTTATCCCGCTCTCCTGAAGAGAACCTCTCGAGATCCCAACCTTGCGTGGATCGCAAGAGACACGGCACCTACATCTTAATTAATATTTTATACGTTCATGGAAGCATAACATAATCATAATAGGTTAATACCTAACGTGCCTTAGAGACACACCAAGCTATTCTAACCCATCAGTAGACGGGGCTCTATGTATCCATATACCAATTATAGTCTCTACCCAGCATAATCGTGTAATCTCTCGAGAGCCGTGGTTCGTTGAATTAGTGAGGTTACGCATGCAATCTTATTAAGATTTTGTACCATAGGAGTGTACATTATCGACTTGCTATTGAAGGTCTTTGACACCATCATTTTCATTTGGTAAAGGTTCGTAAAAACGGTTCCGGACAGTACTCAGGCCACAAAGGAAATATTTTAAAATATGCTGTCAAAATGCAGCACGCTTAAGCGTGCAGTAAGCGTGCTGGTCGCTTACCAGTACGCTTAAGCGTACTGTAAGCGTGCAGGTGGCCTGAGACACTGCCTATAGCACGCTTGAGCGTGCAGAGCACGCTTAAGCGTGCATTCATCAGTTCAGAAGTGCAGAAATCGCATTTTTGGTGCCAAGGACCCAGATTCAAGTCTCTAATGCTCACAATGCACCCATAGTACCTGAAAAATAGTTTAGAAACATTGCATGGCAACAGATTACACACATTCGACAGAATCATAGCAATAGTCATGGCATTTACCCTAGGTTTCAACAAGCCTCTATCTAACCAATTCTCACAAGAATCAACACAACCCAGGGATGGTTTGCTAGCTAGTGAACTCACCTGCAAGAACAGAAATGGCATGCACACACAGACACAAGAGTAGGGCTGAATCTCTACAAAGATGAGGAAGCAAAGAGAAGGAAAGAGTGTTGGTTTGCAAGCTACAAGATCATCCAAAAGCTCTCAACATGCAACATCTTCATTCACTTGATGGTTGGAAGGATTGATTGGAAGGAGAGGAAAAGAGCTGAGCTTAAGAGTGTGAGAGAGAGAGGACAGATTTCTGTCCTTGCTTAAAAGAGAGAAGAGTAATTGGAAATGAAGGTTTTGGGTCTAAACCCACTTAAATAGCCTTTACATGCAATTACTAACATGCCCCTCGGCCTAAAACGCGCATGAGACGACCTAACGGATAAAACACCTTGAACTAAAACGCGGAGTATTACAAAATGAGTCACTAAAGATTGTTGTTGGAGCGTATAATTTATACACAAGATAATTGTGTGTCACTATTTGATTAGTTAAATTTATTCTTTTTTCCTGACGAAAAATAAATAAATTTTTATTTCTTTTTGTATCTTCTAAATAAAAATGAGAATAATCATAATTTAGGGTTAATTGTTCATATTGACCCTTTAATATACACGAAGTATGAAAAATGACCTCTTGAAAAAATATTGATTCTAACCCTATAATTTGAAATTCTTCCTATTTGTGACCTCCTATTTTTCCATGTTGACATAAAGTTCCAAAAACTGACATCGGAGTTGAATTTTTTCATGATTTCTTGCAAGCATGTTTAGGACATTAAAATATGAGTTTTCACAGTTTTTAAAATGTCTAAAACTCAAAAAAAATAAACAACAAAAATCTCAACCTAAAAATCAAATTTTAAGTTGGTATTTTGCATATATATCCATAAAAATTCATAGAAAGTGCGTTTTAGACCTGGATGTTGTAAGGCATTGGTCGTGGCATCTGTAGGCAAGAACTTCCACAGGTGAGGCGAGGCCATGATGGCCAAAGCCCTAGAAAGCTACAACCAGCGGAAGAAGAGAATAGAAGATGACACTAAACTGAAAATCCAAAAAGCAGCACCAAACAATCAATCGCAATTGGAAACATATTGTAATTCGAAAATTGAAGGTGAATCACGAACAAGCACATATGATGACCAAAATTGAAATCACCCAAAACCAAAAGCTATGTCAAAATGCTCGCGAAAGAGATTGGTAATGGATTAAATCACAAAATCAAGCACGTAATGAAAGAGATCAAGTGCTGTGGATTTGTGATTTGACAAGGTGGTCACCACATGCAAATTAAATTGAATGGACAAATGGAAATTGCGAGTCGTCTAAACCCTAGCAGAGAGTGGTGGATCTCCCATCCCTAAAAAACAAAATTTTAAAAATGCTCAATTGTTTCCATATTCAGGTCCAAACTCAAATATATTATAATATAATTTTTTTTTACAATAATAAACAATATTCATTCATTCAAATTGATAGAGTACATCGATTGTCCTCGTGAGCTTAGCTCAGTTGGTATGGACAATGCATAAAATATGCAAGGTCCGGGGTTTGAACCCCGAGCACCACCAAAAAAAGATAGAGTACATCGATACAATACAAATTCAAATTCGCTAAAAACAAAAAGGATGAATCTGTGAACAAACTCACAACATCCATGTTAATAGCATAAAACGACAAAGTACATATGCCTACAAATATGACTAATATGACTATATTCAAGTCTCCGGAATACTCATATCTCCGGATCTGCAACGTTGACGACACCAAAGTCATTGTCATTGATCGGATCTGCACTTGCTCAAAGCTAATCTTTCAACCTGAATCAAATAAACACCGCACTAAGACGGGAAATCAAAAACACACCGCACAAAGACGGAAAATCAAAACAAACAGAGTCGTTCAGAGACGACAAAATCACAAAAACAAACGAAAGAAAACAGAAAATATGTGAAATCACTTATTCAATTAAAATAGAAGGAAAAACAATTCGGAGGGGTGATTTTTGGGTCAAAATTGACCCTAAATCACCCCTCTGACAAGAAAAAGAAGAAGAAAGGGGTGACAACTAGGGTTTAAGAAGGAGAGAAGAGAGAGAGAAAGAAAGTGTGAACGTGTTTTGCCTTTCGAATAAGGATTTTTTAAAAGAATATTATAATATAATTAATATGTCCATTGTCGAAATATTTTAATTTTATGTGAGAAGTCATATTTTAACATCTTAGACATGCCTATAAAATATATCATGAAAAAACCAACATTTAGGTCACTTTTCTGGACTTTATGTCAATAGGGAAAAATAATAGGTCAAAAACAACAATAATCTCAAATTATAGGGGTATAATCACTGTGTTTTTATTATATGATTATTTTTCATACTTCAAGTATATTACAGAGTCAATTAATTTGAACAATTGATCTTAACAACAATTATATTATTTCTAAATTCTAATTATGTTTTAATTGTCCTTCAATGTATGCTTCCATGTCTGGCAAATGACGCGAGATCCATTATATCAATTAAATTATGATGTCTCGCTCGTTTAATTGGTTCAATGGCATTAAGATCAAACAGTTTAGTTGATCGTAAACTTATCGCTATGTCTAACAACTAGCATCCACAAATGAATTTATTTCGGATCCCTTCGATAAAAAGTCGATGACTCGCACTTTCTAAATCAAAATATCATTTTTAGATTGCACATTGAAAAAAGCATTAAGAGTATAAATAATTTATAAACATAATGAAATTAAGATTAAATATAATTAGCCAGACCCATGGGCGGTTCCACCACCCAGCGACCCCGGGCACTCGCCCAAGCTCAATCAATACTTTCTTATATATGGCCCAACCCAATATCACATTAACCCGCTTAAAAAAATAAAATTGGGAAAATCATGAAATTTCTCATACGCGCACAGCAAAAACATGTTCTTTATCATTTACATAGAATTCTATTTTGCACATCTTTTTGTTATTTTGTACATTGTCAGCGTGAGGTGGAATTCCATGTGTTCAACTGTAAATAGAACTTGTTATATTATATGGGATTTCATGTGAATTGTGAAATTGTGAATCATCATAATATGTGTGATTACTAGTATCAATTATCAAGCCTGAACCTATTCTTTCCAACTATATTTAATGAGCCGTTTCAATTTCTTCTTTTACTATCGGTTAAAGTGTTAAACTAATATCTAATCTATGGAATGTTCGGCAAACTAAATGCTAAAATATTAATTAATGTTGATGAGTAATTGAATCACATTTGTTAATCATATAGGAATGAAATAGATATTTTCTACCCTTTGTTTAAAACCTAGAAGCATGAAAGAGCCCGATGAACTTAATTGGTTGTTAGAACAAGTATTGAGAATGTGAATGTTGTGCAACAAGATCAACGATGTGTGGTTCAATGACTTGATGATATGTTACACCGAGCGGGAGATATTCAAGTCGCTTGATGATGTTGATATTATTCGAACATTCACTGCAAAGAGGTCTCAGAAAGGGCATTTACCTCCTAATTTTATTTAGCACACTATTGATAGGTTATATTTCATCTCTCTTATTTTAAATTGTACTTTTGTTGACAAAATGACGAATCTCTTTTATTTTGATTTATGACTATTTATATATTATGTCACATGTGAATCTGCGATAATTTTTTTGCCCAGACTCTATAAAATTCCTGACTGCGCCACTAGTCAGGCCAATAGTTTACATTGAAATCCTAACAAACTAAATATAATCCCAACATAAGATATATATATATAGAGAGAGAGAGGGGAGAGATTATTTACCCAGAATATATAACTAATTCAAAAGAGAAGATGATGAAGAGAAGCATCCAAAGACTTGAATCTAGGCTCCAAATAATCTCCAATGGTGGAACTAAACTTCTCTCTGTTTTTCTCTCTAAAAATTTAGTTTAGGAATGTAATCTTTTTTCTGAAATGTTTTTACATCAATCTATATACAAGCCAAAAAAAAGTTTTAATTTGCTAATTTGCATAGCAAAGTACGCTCGCCTTACGAATATGAGGTTTCTTCAGATTGAGGGAAAAAAAACAGCTGGTCACCAACACCTCCCTGACTTGTTACGTGAATTGTTGGTCGCTTGGGGAAAAAAAACAGCTGGTCACCAACACCTCCCTGACTTGTTACGTGAATTGTTGGTCGCTTGGAAAATCTACTCTTACATCTTCGTATAATCCTTTGTTTTGACCTCTCTCCATCTCACCCAGTAAATCTTCCAATCTTCTATTTAACTAGTTGTTGGTTGCTGGGGGGGTGTGTGTGTGTGTGTGTGTGTGTGTGTGTGTGTGTTAACAAAATTGACTATTGGAGTCGTGCTCGAACAATCACAAACAATGAATCAAAAAGACAAATATATGTGAATAATCTTAGAATTGAGAGATTCACGATACAAATCTTATTATACAATCAAACTTTAATCAACCTTGTACAATGTACAAAACTTAGAACAATTTCAAACTAAACCTATATAAACAAAATTACTAAGCTATCAAATCAAAAACACAATACATGTGTGATTGAAGAATTGAATAGATTTTGCAATCAATTGATCCAAGCGAGTTATATGAAACCTAATTCAATGAATTAGATTAATTTTCAATGAAAAACAACTTAGATCAACACTAGCAATTATTCAATTTATCACATGCAATAGTAAAAAGTAAAGAGGATGAGGAAGAGAGATAACACCGATATTTTTATATTAGTTCGCTCTTTCTCGTCCTCACTAGAGCTACGTCAACTCTTCTTGATGAAGTACACCTTCACCAAGGTCATCCATTAAGTAACAAATGTTGATTACAATGTGTTTACAAGAGTTCCTTGAAATTAAACTCAATTCTTCAACTCCTTTCTAGAACACTCCCCCAAACTTCAAGTACCCCTTGAATTTGGTGCTCCTTGAATCTTCGGATCCTTGAATACTCGTGCATCCCTTTGAACTCTTCACTCAAGCTTTTGATGCTACGTCCGGTAAACGAACCCCCTTCGACTTCAAGAACGGTTAGAAAGACCCCCAAGTCCTTTGGAGGTGGAATGAGATTATTCACTTCCTTTGAAACCTTGATTAAGCCCAATCAATCTTCTTGAGAGAACCAACTTACAATCTCTACTAGCACCCTAGAGAATCTATAGACTCAAAGAACAAAGTGATTATAAGAAAAAGTGTTTAATCTTGAAGAATGTATGAACAATGAGTTTTTGAGACCTAGAGAGAATAGTTGCAAATGATTCAATAATTTGGGAGTTATGAGGAGGAGACTATTTATAGAGAAGGGTGACAAGACTGAATTTTCGCACAAAAACAACATAGTGAATCGATTCACTAAATGTGTGAATTGATTCAAACAGCAAAAAAAACAACCTAGAAATGCATGAAGGATCAAACGATTCAGTGTATGTGTGAATTGATTCAAGTGAGCCCAGGATGAAGATTGATACGATTCAACCTTCTGTTGAATCGGTTCAATGTAAGTCAGAGAGTTTTGGTGAGACGATTCAAACTGAAACGAGTCGATTCAAGTGTGAATCGATTCAGGAAGATGTGAATCGATTCATCAGAAGTCAGAAACTTTAATGAGTCGATTCAATGTATTTTGAATCGATTCAGAAGGCACAAGATGACATATGACACTTTTTAACAAGGACACAATTTAATCCTAACTCAAGACACATAGATGATGGGTGCTTTAACATGCTAATCATAATGTGAACTATAAAACGATAAACTAAACTAGAGGACATCATCAAGAACATATAAAGTAAAACTTGCTATACTAGAGAACATCATCAAAAACACATAAAGTAAAACTTGATAGGCTTCACTTGTCTTGCTTGTGGTTCACTTTGCTCACCTGGAAGATTAGCTATAATCATAAACTTCTGTCTTTTTTAGTTCCTCATCAAAGATCTACAAAATGGAAGGAAAATATGTAATAGTAGCTTATCTGGTGTTCTGGGCCAGACCTCGGGTTCACAATGGTTGAATAGTGACCCATCAATGGCCCCACAATGACCCATTTACTTAATACATGCAAACAGGCACAACGCCTATCAAGAACGCTCGCACAAATCAATATGGGCTCATCATGGCACAGAACGGGGTCTCAAGAAGACCTCATTTATAATCTTATCATCCAACAGTCATTACTGATCCCCAATGACTATATAAGTGTGGCAATTCTGCCACGCCAAGTACACAATCACTTCATACAAACTCATAATCTTAAAGCTAATATTTTACCACTTTCCTCTCTCTCTCTCTCTCTCTCTATTTATCTCTATCTCTCTCGCAAATACTAACTTAAGCGGTGGAGCATGTGTCTATTATGCAAGTAGGCATTATGCTTACAAGGAGTATCAAGTTCGTGTGGAACTTCTGATCGTGGTGATTTTATCCTCGTGTATTGAATGTAAGTGCCTTCGGGGGGGGTTGTTATGACCCTTGGTTACTAACGGCCACATGTAAAGGTAGAAACTGCACTTGATTACAAAGGCCTTTGAGTGGATTTTAGCATTGGTTTTCGAGGAGACACCCAATCGTTAGATTGATTTCAATGTTTAGTTATCAGTTGGATCCGTTGTTCAGACTGTTGGATTGGTCAGAGCTTTAATCTTGATCGTTTCTTTGTTTGTGAGGCGCAGAGTCTATGTGTGAACTGTTGTATGGAAAAAATAACTTATGGGTTTTCAAACACTTTTATGGAAAGGTATAAACGATTTTGGAGGGTCTTCTACAACACTTTTACTCCCTCTTCAAACCTTTGTTGTTTCCTTTTCTCAACAACATCAATTTTTCCAAGCTTCAATAAAGTTTTCAGAGTATCCACACATTCATTTTAACAGGTTTTTCTTCTTCTATACTTTTTGAATGTTATGCTTGTTTATTGTCTTTTTGCCTTCATTTTAGAACTATTTAGGCTTTTGTTAGGTTTGTGGGTGGTGAGGGTGTAGCGACCACTTCGGCTAGTGGTTGTTTCTACTTCCTAGATGGTTTCTTTTAGGAGTAAATTAACATAGTCTTTGATTCTTGTTAGGCTTGCACCGTAGTTTACTGTAATGTGGGTGTTAGATGGAAATTTGTGATTTACAATCAAACCAAACATTGCGTAAGAGGTGGTAGTCGTCATATCATTGTTTGATTTTCTGCGTAAAGGGGTTTGTTTCTGATGTGGTGATCTTTCTTTGTAGAAAGGTACAACTGCTTCTTCGTCATTCGTGAGGAATATTTTGGACTATTTCTTGACTTTTCGACCTGGTCCGTGATAGAAGGTGGATTCGATTTGAATGTGGAATTCATTTTTTCTTCTTTCACGTTTAGGTTTTGATATCGCATGGAGGATATATCCCCATATTTGTACCGAAGAGGTTAATACATTGTGGATTGCAGACGAATCGCTGAATACTCCTTCAACCTACATTGATTCAGATACAGAGGACCATCCCTTCATGGACATAGATCCTGCAAGGAATGTTGATTGGGAGGTTAGGATCCCTTTCGTTAAATACAAGATATGTTCTCAATACGAAGAGAACATTCCAATGTATGATGTCATCTTTGAGGACATAGGCTTTAGAGTGCCATTTTTGGATTTTCAGAAGGAAGTTTTCAAGTGGTTGAAACTTGCTCCCTCACACTTCCACCCAAATTCAATGGCCTTCATCATGGCCTCCGAGATGATGTGCAGGGACCTGAATCTCAACCTGAATTTTGCCTTCTTCTTTTCGGTCTTAACTCTCCAACGAGGGATGGATCATGACGATGGTAAAATTTGGGTGTCTCTCAAGCAAAACACCCAGTTCTTTAAAATTTAGTCGACGACGGCTACTAGGTATTTGACCTGTCATGTAACTTTGTGGAAGGTCCTAATACATCGATTCCCCGTCATGCAAAAGACCATGGTGAAGTGAGCGTTGTTAGCTCGGTAGGTGGGACGATGTGCATTTCCCCAACTAAATTTCATATGAGAGACAAATAAATTTTGACTACAAAAGTAAATAACATGATGCAAAAGAAAACGATAGCGTTGTGTTCACATTATTGTTTACTAAAGTGATGTGTTCACTTTTAAGATTTTTTATATACATTTTCTTACAACTAATTGCAAATTTGCAACTTGCAAGCGTAGCATTAACATAAACCAAAAAGAAAATAATAAGAAAAAAACTACGGTACATATACTAAAGAATTATCATCATTGAAATTGAAAACTTCGTTCCATGTCATCATATCTCCAAAAATGGACCCCACCCTTGTTGGGCTCATTAGAGGAGCATCTTTGACATCCCAAAACGACGTCGTCGAAACACACTCTTCTTCTTTCCACCACTCCATCATCTCAATGGAAAAATCATTAACATTATTATTTTCACTAGTAATAATATCATCACTACTATTAGTATTGATAATATTATTATTTTCATTCATTTTTGTTTCCACAGAAGAAGAAGAGGGTGTAACTCCACGTAATTGTTCTTGTTGTTGTTGGTGGTTTCGTTGATGAGCTGCTTTAGAAGCAGCAGATTGAATATCTCTCCTAGAAGAAGAAAGAGGACGTGGTAGAAACTCAACATCTTCAGGAAAATTAAGACTAGCTGAATTTCCTTTCAAGAAGAAAGCTGCTGAGTCATAAGCACGGGCTGCCATTTCAGCCGACTCGAATGATCCAAGCCATATTCGAGTTTTCTGACCTGGCAGCCTTATCTCAGAAACGTAGCGTCCCCAGCTACGTTTCCTGACTCCGTGAAATACGGAGTCACCCTTTCTCGAGCTTCGTTTTGTTATCGATTCGGGTCGAGCTTCAACTTGAGATTGAGATGCCTTTGCGATGGACATGAGAAATGAGGAAAAGGAAAATTGAGTGGTGAGATTTTTTGTAAGTGTTGTGGTTTAATGCTGTTGAATATCGAGGTTGTGTGTGTGGGGGTTTATGTAGACACTAGATGGAGTGTGTATGGTTTGTGAAAGTGTGTGAACTGTTTGTGTAGCACTGGATCTAGCTGGAAATTTTGGTGGATCCCACTTGGATTCTACTTTGAAAACGATGTTGAATAAGCACATATTATAATTATCCGGATCAATACTTGGGTAATAATATCTGATGTAATTTTTAATTTTTTGTCTTAAAAAGAATTTAGTTTAAGGTAAATTAATTAATTGTTAAGTTCTTTTTATATTTATTTTATTCCATGATATAAAGTTTTTTGAGGAAAAGTTATTTCATTTTATTATGTAATCAATTTCTTTTGTTTATATATCATTTTTTAGGAGAAATTATTAATTATTTACTACTCTCTTTTTGAATTCTTGTTATCTCTTTTATTGCACACTATTTGTAAACGAATGACTCCTAATTTTAGAAAGTAAATCACAATTTTTATAATGGTAACTACTTTTTTTAAATAACTTATATGTGAGACAGAAGGACTGTAGATTTAATTTGCTAGAAACTTCTTTTTAAAAGGAGATCTGCTAGAAACTTATGTAGTGTTTTTTTTAAGGAGATTTCCTAGAAACTTTTGTTTTTTGAAAGAGAGATTTGCTAGAAACATATTTCGTAATGGTATATTTGAGATATGATTTTAATTTTCATAGCATTCTAATACTACTCTTTTGAGATATTTGTCTCATTTTATAGGACATTCTTTAAATCTTTAACAAATCCATCCATATCATAAGTCATTTTAGAAAAACAAATTTGTATCATTATTTATTCATATCATTTTAAAATACTAATTATATCTATTAATTATTTTTTTACTATGCCTTTTACTCTAATCTCATTTTTTACTAGAGTATTAATTAGAATTTTTTAAGAAAAATAATTAATAAAATAGATTTAGGGAAAATACTATTTTTTTTTGTTATTAATACGAAGTTCGACCACCGTTTAACAGTGATTAATCTTTGTCAGAAAACTTTTAGGACATACAAGATGAATTCTACGTCCCAATCATAGATTGTACTTATGATCACTTGTTTAATGAGCTCAAACCTCTTACCACTTTGATTAATTTATTGTTGGTAAAATACAATATTTTCCATTAAACAAATTATATTAATTGTATTCATGTAAACTTTTAGGACATACAAGATGGATTCTACGTCCCAATCATAGATTGAACTTATGATCACTTGTTTAATGAGTTCAAACCTCTTACCACTTTGATTAATTTATTGTCGGTAAAATACAATATTTTCCATTAAACAAATTATATTAATTGTATTCATGTAAACCTTAAGTGAAAATTGGATGGAACATGTATGTATTTCCTTACCATGAAAATTGGGCTTTTCGGTAATGGTGACTGTGTATTTTAGTTTCTAAGCAACAATCATAATATACTTGTGAATGATTTTTGTTTTCTCTATATTTTTGTTCATGAATATGATAAGACAACATTATATTATATAATTTTAAGAAACTAATCAAAATCTATTGGAGATTTTTGATTTTGTACCTGAAAAATAAATAATATATAATCGAAGATCTATTCCAATAATAGCGATCAGATAATCTTGTCATGTAAACATGCATGTTAGTATATAATGAATATAATCAAAAGAAGTGTCCTAATTGTTCACTTAACTTAGGTAGATCCTAGTTCCATGCAAACTTTGAACAGTGCATGTGCTTATCAGCTAGGCTTAATAGGATTTGTCTCATCAAAATAACCATTCCATCCTCCGTTTTGTCAATTAGTTGGAAGTTTATCACTTTATCAAGCCAAGTAAGTTAGGTTACACTAACTAACACAATTCAATTACTGTTAATTTTGTCAAGTAACTTTTTAGTCCGTTCTTAGCAATCTCTTAACAATAATTTTTAACAGCTCACTTCCATATTTGTAACTTTCATCAAGATAATGTTAAATTAGTTAGGTTTTGAATAAATATTGATAAATATTTTACTCAATATCCTATTTAACTTGGTACTGTTATTCTATGAATTCATGGATTATTTAATATGTACAATACAACTGCCAAATTAACCATTCGATATATATAACGAGGTTTTAGTTTTTAGAAATTAATAAATTAATACATTAGATCAATAATTTTTAACACACTCATGTTATCATGATGGTAAATTATGTTTCTACTATTTTAACTATTAAAAATGTGACATTTTTAGTTTTATCTAAAAAAAATAGTTGGGTCACGAGAGGAGCCGGTGGAAGACAACAAACCTTTACCCCAAAACTTTAAGATTATTGGTCCTCTCAATTATAAAGTGGTCAACCTCAATCTTTCAAACCTCAATCCCTCAAGCGGAAGCTCTTTCATCCGCACATGAGGAGTTGGTCGAACCATTCGTTGAACCTCGGCTCCAAAACCATTGTTGGGTCATGAGAGGAACCTGGGAGACTACCCACATCTTGGCAAGGGCAACCACACAAGTGATAGAGACACCACACTTTTACTCAAAACCTTGAGGTTATGGGTTTATGAGTTCTCTCACTTCTCTTTTTATAAAGAAACACAACTCGATCATTCAACATTTTCCTCTTGTACGATTATTTAGTACTAAGTAAGATACTAAAATCTTTCCAAAACAGAGGAATGAGTAGCTCACTTGATTTAGTTAAAGGATTAAATAAGTTAAGAGGTTAAAAACTCAGGAAACAAATCATAACAAAGTAGAAAAATACTAACATGACAATTAACAAATTAATATTTATCACATGCGTAAGGTCACACGCTTTTGCAACGAGTTTTTTGATTTCACAATATTTTTAATATCCACTCTTTTATTTGTTATTTTGAGAGAGAGAGAAGAGGGGGG
>Ga0228711_1007014_pt1 | contig 16498 bp, 5 predicted proteins | sample MedpolnodulmetaG_2_FD_177996 | JGI IMG/M metagenome (GOLD analysis project Ga0228711, IMG submission 177996) | Root nodule microbial communities from Medicago polymorpha collected in Santa Monica, California, United States - brown nodules | ecosystem: Host-associated > Plants > Roots > Nodule...
GATTGATCGAACGATGGAAAACAACGCAGGAGAGATGGCATGAGAGAGTAAACTGGAAGGATCCGGATCCGAATAGTTTGCTATAACCAAGTCCAGTGTTATTCTATAAAAAAAAAAAAAAAAATCGTTATGACTTGAACATCCATCTCATAGATCATAATCCACCGAATATTAATGAAGAGAGAAACATAACACTACAATTCATGAATTGAGGGGAATCGAATAAGGTTTTAAGTGGCAAATATATCCTCTGATAATCTAATATTAGAATTTTAACATAATCAATTAATAGCTACCCAATAATTTCCAGTATATTTATTTTATGTAACTTTCAAATATAAAATGTACTCTATTTGGAATGACCTTCAATGTAATGGTAAATATAGATATCTTGAATGTATCGATCAAGGTCTCATAATTGAGTTGCTTCTTAATAATAAAAATAAAATTAATTTCCCTTTTTGTGAATAATAAAAAACATAGTAATATATAAGATTTAAACTATGTCCATGATGTGCAAAGAATAACTCAAGAGCCTACAAACACAAATCTTATGCTATATGCTAACAATAAAAGTTCATCTTTTTTTTCTCGTCATTGTATCCCCAAAATGGCGAAAAGTATGGATAAATGAATAATAAATCATAAAATCAAAGTATAGTTAAGGAGGAAATACAATGAAGTTTAACATTGAAATATAGAGTTGTTTGTTACACCGAAGACATATGAAATAAATAAGGGAACATAAAGCAAAATTGGCACATTGCCATTATAACATCATAACATTACAACTCTATAAAAGAAACACATACTACTAATAGATAAGCACATCCTTAAAATGACCACTAAATTTGAAACTCAAAATGCGTCTAGGATCCAACGTTTTGAATGAGTTGGATTACCGAAACTCTCATCATCATAACTTTCATATACATGTACTTTGGCCTTTGTTGATGCTTTCCAAGAATTAATAAGTTTTGCATATTCTGGTACGTCTTGTGTTCTGAACTCGCTACATCCATTCTCTGGTAGAATTAAAAATACCATCTCCAATATTGTTGCTCTTTGCAAAATTATCTTTAGTAGCTCAAGTTCAGAAGGCTGAAACTTAAAACTTCTCATCACTGCAACTTTGAGTTGAGTAAATTTGTGATTGCAGTTGTCAAGTTGAAGTTTATGGTGCAATTCCCAATACATTCCAAGGTCAAATTTGTAATTTGTTAGCTGCAAATATAGGTTAAAGTCAGGCTCAAAGAAATAAATATCATAAATTACTTAAGGGATTAAAAGTACACGTCGATATTTTTTAATTTATATAAATTGTATTTTTTTATTCAAAATTATTATTTTTATTTTAATTTTCTACCTATGTTTATAATTAGGGTTTTAATCAATGTCAAAAGTATGTACACATATATTATTATTCTTCTTCTACCTATTTAACAATATTTTTATTATTTTGTTATTATTTATAAACATTGACTTCCCCTTCAATTTTATAATTAAAAAAAATCAAGATTGCAAGCAATTCTATCCATTTAGAATTACTCAATTATCCTTTGGTGGATTGTCGACCAAAAGAATAAATGTCATGGATTGGCTGAGATCTAAATATACCAATCTTAAAAAAAAAATAATACATATACTTTTAGATTCATATCTATAAAAGACTAATTAAAATTTTAGTCTTAACTAATTAATGAGAATGAAGTAGTAGTACTTACATCAATGAACAATTTCACTAAGGATGGACAATGTTTGAGAAACATAGTTATATCGTATGGATTGCAAAATTTTGCCCCATCCATAAACAATTGAAGCTCCCTCAAATTTACAAAACAATATTGTGCTTCTCGAAATACCCCATCACGAATCCTTACAGCCGTGCCCTAAAATTACAAGGTTTAATAATTTATGCATATTAATAAATGCGTCAATTAATTAATAATAATAATAAATGTATATAGATTTGGTCAAAAAAATGTATATAGATATATTTCATGATATAATTTGTAAGTAATTAAATAAAATAGTAAATAGCGAAATTTAAATAAATAAGAATAAACATATGCTTGTTTATTTATACCTCAATAAGTTGAGGTGTAGTGGTGAGTATGCTGACGTGCGAGAAATCTTTGGCAAGAGCTTCTAGCTGAGTAGATTGCATGTATTCTTTTGATGGTGTAAAGCAAAATAAAGCATCGTACAATTGCATCCCTTGAGCAATTCGAACAATTGGAAAATTTCCATGATAAAAAATTGAACGAAGAGTTGGTGAATCGATTTCAATCTCTTCCAAGTCCTCACAATAATCGATTCTCAATTCTTTGAAATGTTTATTTTCCCTAGCAATTAATTTCAATTTCTTAATTGTAGAGCAATTGATCAATACAATAATTTCAAGCATCTTGCAGTGCTCAATCAACATACCAGACATTTTTTCAGTGATGTGGAGGTTAGCTAGCTTTAGCTTTTGCAAAAGTTGCAAACCACTTGGAACATCTGGTAACTGGATCACACATTGCGCCAATTTTAGTGTTTTTAACTTGTGCAGTGCGTTAAAAACAGTAGATTCAATTGTGAAACCAGGTTGGAAAAAAGACAGCTCAAGATCCTCTAGATCCTTCTTAGTGCATATTTGCAACCATCTCTGAAGCAAAACTTCAATCCCAACAGGATCGATATGTAACTGAAACGTTTTAATTTCGTCACCTTCATGGGAATTGAATAAATGATCAACTATTTCAGCCAAATTTTGTTGGCTATATCGGAAACATAAGTCTCTATCAAACAAGAATCGACGATTATGACACCATGATCTTTTGTACCTAGGAGACATGGTTGTTGCAGTTACAATTGCATGTTTGATCGGTAAGAAAGTGAAAATGTTTTGAATCATATCCTCAGGAAGACTATCAGAGGAAGCAATTTTGGGTTCTCTTTCTTCAAGTAATTGGGTTTGGTTTTCAAAATTGGCCATTGGTGAAAAAGACAAAAGAAAACAATGAAGGAAGAAATGAAAACAAGGTTGGATTTCAAGTGTTAGATTGAAAATGTGATGAATGAATAAAGTAGAGGCATTGGATTTTATAGATTGAAATTCAATAAAAAAAGTCAAACATAATTAAATTGGAGAAAGGACTATTTAATATCTAACCAATGCAGTCAAACAAAAATATATATTTTTTGGTCAACAATTGATTAGAAATAAAATATCACCAACTAGTTTTTTATATTATTTATATTATTTGCTTGTTATTATATATATATTGACAAGATATATATACTACCATTAAATTTAGACTGAGTTCTTCTAGTAAGTATACTTCTCAACTTTGAAAAATAAATTTAGTCAAAAAAAACTTGGAAAGAGAAATTTAATCAACCAATACTTATTAAAAATGATATTCTCTCTTGCCTCAAAATAACTGTCTCTAACATTTTTTCTCTATCTCAAAATAATTGTCTTTTTAGAATACCAATGTATCATTTATTATTATTTTTCCACTATTATACCCTTATTTATTGAATTTTATCCAACTTAATTATTTCACTAACTATAATTAATATAGGTATTTTAGTAAATGATACTAATTTTACGGTGACGTCTAGGGTAAACCATCAATTAAATAGTTCATCGGTGGACCACTTTTATATACCATCAATATATATTTAAAGTGTAGATGAAAAAGAAAAGAAAAAGAGAACACATATTTTTAGGTTTGTAGACTCTCAGTCTCTTTTAGGTTAGTAGGGACTAAGAGATGAGAATCAGTTTCTCCTAAATTAATTTTAATTTTAATTTAGTGGGCTCAAAGCCTAAATGTACTATATCCTACTCCCCCTTTTGTCATCAACAAAAAGTATAAAATAAAAAAGAACTAAGAAAAATATGAATCATTTCTAAGCAACAAATTAGAGCATGGTTAATAAATATTAAGAATCAGAATATAGCAACCAAAATACAAGTATTAGAGGCATAATAATAATGTAGACATCACAAGCTTAAACTGAAGTTGATATAATAGTCACAAAGAAGGAGGTTTGAATTGTGACCCTTTAAAAATTAAACTTGTAACTTAAAATTGATTCTCAAGTTGAAACTTGGAATGGTTAAGTTAATAGCAGACTTCAGAACGTTCTGATGTCTGAGTGCAAAAACAGTTTATTAAAGTAAATGTGTTTGTGTGTGTTGTGTTTGCAGTAAGTAAAAAGTATAGGGAAGAGAGGAAGAACGCACATAAATTTATAGTGGTTCACCCAATGTGGGTTAGTCCACTCCTCACAATCTTGTGAGAGTTTCCACTATGATGCTTGAGATAACCTCTCAAATCCCGCACCTTACAATTTTGTTCACATGAACAATTACATCAACTGTATTCTCTAAGCCTCAGCAGACTTGCACCTCCTTACTAAGTTACTCACTTAGAATTTTACACCTTCTGCTCAAACCAACACTTTAGTACCTATAAAGCTAGATGAGACTTTCTTTTCTTCTTGCTTGGTTACCCACTTAGACTTTTACACCTTCTTCTCAAACTAACACTTTAGTATCCCCAAAGGTAAATGAGACTTTCTTTTCTTCTTGCTAAGTTACCCACTTAGACTTTTACACCTTCTGCTCAAACTAACACTTTAGTACCCCTAAAGATAGATGAGACTTTACAAGATGTTTGGAGTTTGAATGATTGAAATCAGATAAGAGAAGAAGAAATGAAAACTTATCTTTAAAAAGATAAGAGAAAGAGAATTGATTTACACTTAAAAATGCTTCTTGGAATCTTTGTGATGATCAATTCGAATGCTAAAGCTTCAAACAATCTTTGTTGTTTTCTTGTATGCTTTGCAATGGTGCAAGTAATGCTGAGACTTTGATCTCTATTTATAGTTTTTGGGCTCATATAGCCGTTGTAGGGTGTCCAATGGTGTTATGCCACGTGTTTTGGGCCCCACAAACTTTTACTTGAAATTCTGGGTAAACAATCTGACCATCAGAATGTTGTTGTGTTCTTCAGGGTGAACATCAGAATGTTGTGTTCTTTATCAGAATGTTGATGTTCATCAGACATTCATCTGGGTTCATCATATAATGAATGAACACATGAGTTCCTGGGTTTATCATGTGTTTCATATGATTTTCTGGGCAATATCCATTAGTATTAACTTTTCCATGTACATCAGAATGTTGCTGAATAAAGATGGATAAAGTTGGATAAAGTTGCTCCAGATCTGTATTGGATTGTGTGCAGGAGAGAGAGTAGTGGATCTGCAATCTTCAGGCCCATGGTTTAAGAGATTTTCTGATACTGAACAGTACCTGCTCCCTTGTGTGTCTAATTTAAATTGAATTTGACATGAGCTTGCTTTTGCTTTTGCTTTTCCTTTTCACCTACTATACTGTTCACAGTTTAAAGCATGTGCAGAGCTGAACATTCTGATCATCAAAATGTTCCATCTGTTTCACTTAGGATGATTTGTAAGACTTGCATCTGGTGTAATCAATCCTAATAGTGAAAACAAAACTGAAGTGAAGTGATTGCAACATCTAGGATGATATTCTCATTGAAATATTCCTAGTACTTCAAGTGTTCATAGTCTTGAATGAACATTGAATATCCTTTTTGACGTTAATCTTGTAAATGCATTCATTGCTTGATTGATCCATGCCAATGTACTTTACTGAACATTTATTCATGTCACGTGTACCTTGCATGTTCTTGAGATTCTGGGTTTGTATAAGAACATCCTTCTGAACTCTGCTTGAACATTCTGATCAACTTTCTAAACAACATTTTGAACTAACTTTCTGAACTCAGAGTTAGTTCATGAATTCAAATGTACTTTGATTTCTTGTATCTTGGCATGATTTAAACTTTGTTTGTGTCTTGGTTAATCACTCAAGAACGCACAAATACCAAGAACTATCAAAGTCCATTAATCTTCTAATCACCATAGATGTCTTTAATGATTTCTCGATCCAAAGTCAAAATCTTTGTTTGTGTTTTGCTCAAAGACTCGATCTTTCATCATATTTGATCCTGAAATAAAAACAAACAAATTTGAAGTACCAAAATTCTAAAAAGTAAAAACACATAAAATTCTAATAAATTAAACACTTAAAAACCTATAATTATTGACTTATCATGCAACAACTCATAGTAGTAACTTTTTTTGAAAAACAACAATGATATATTCAAAAGTTTTATATCTAATTATATTAAATGTGCAAGTTCTAATACAAAATTTATATTTTAAATTTCTTAACATGTGTAAATTTGCACATATTAAGAAAAACTCATATAGTATGGTGTAATTATTACATAATCAAAAGTTAAAACTTATGTTTTCAAGACAACTTTTTCTATTTATAAATTTCTTAACCATTGCCCTTAGGGAACTAGTTAACAAGAACCTTAATTATTTACTAAACATATTTAACTACATATTGAAGATGTAGTATTAGCCATCTATTTTGTTATCAAAATTTGATATAGAATTTTTGTGTGAATTACGACAACCCAAATAATTTTTTAAACACGATTGCTTTTGGGATTTGTCTTTTCAATTCTAGTGGACCAATCATTTTTATTCAAGTTCAGAAGTTAGTGTTTGGTTTCAATTTTTTAGCTAGTTATAGTGTCTTCTTGGATGGTTCAAAAGTTGAGGGGTACCTTTGTGATTTGTTTTATAGGGTCAAGTGGTAGTAGGTCTATCACATTTAATTCGAGATCGTAAGTTAGTTTTTTCGACTCAAGTTTTTTAGCTTGTTATGATGTCTTCTTCGACAGACTGAAGATCAATGGATGGTGGAATCCGAATGAACGATGGAATATATTTTTTTTGAGGTTTTAATTAGGCTCAGTTGTGTGAACAAAAAATGTGGTGATGTTTATAGGATTATTAGTGGGTTCATATTTTTTTTTAGGGATTTTGGTATGAGTAGTAGGTGATAGACGTTTTTATTGATGTCTTTAATGTTTGACGTTTATCAATTTTCTTCTGGATGTTCTGCTTATGGATTTGTCTAACATAAACAACAACCATTTATTAATATTGCACATGCTAAACGAATTAAAAATAACAACTTTTTATTGAAATTATTATTTTATTTTTTTGAAAGATGATTGAAAATATTTATTAAAAACTTATATACTCAATTTAATATGAAATATGCACAAATTTCAATATAAATTTTTTATTTTAAACTTTTTAATACGTGCAAATTTGCATATATGTGACAACTTTATTATCTCATTTCTGTATTGCCATTATTTTTCTTCTATCAAAGTAATGGGCTAAAAATAAATTTCGGAAAAAAAGTATTAGAAAAAGGATTGTTCAAAAAAAAAAAAGTATTAGAAAAAGGAAATTAATAAGTAGAAACAGACGCGTGCGTATCGAGCAGAGCTGAACAGCCAACAGGGTAATAAAGAGTTTCACTTTTCAGTAATAAGTAGCATCATTTACTTGTAACTCAATCGTTATCTTCATGTAACTCCAATATTTCAGTTTTCAGCTTGATCATGGCTAAAGAATTTCCTCCAACCCATTTTTTCAAGATCATGTGTGATCAAAGCCTTGATCAAGGAAAGCTTGTAAGCTTCCACTCATTTACCTTTTTTTCTCTCATATCTCTCAAGCTTTTGTTGCCATTTACAATTAAAATATTTGTTTCTGTTATACCTAGGCCATATCATGCATTTTATTATATTAATATGGTTTAATTAATTGACAGATGATCCCAAGAAAGTTTGTGGAGAAATATGGAAAAGGTTTATCAAATGCTATATATCTAAAGACTGCAAGTGGTGCAAAGTGGAAATTAGCTTTGGTAAAAAGTGATGGAAAAATGTGGTTTGAAAAGGGTTGGAAAGAATTTGTGAAGTATCATTATCTAGCTCAAGGTCATCTTCTGCTTTTCAAATATGGAAGAACTTCCCATTTCCATGTGCACATCTTCGACAAGAGTGCCTTAGAGATACAGCACCCTTTCCAAAGAGTTGAAGCTAAATCTCCGAATGATGAAGATTTGGAGGACAATATAGCAAGTAGTAAAAAGAGAAAAACTAACCTGTCATTAGAATTTAATCAACCATGTGAAATTGGAAGCAGTGGTTGTGTTAAAGATGGGAAGTTGGAAAAGGTAGCAGCTTTGAATCATATTGAAAAAAAGTGTAAAGGTATAAGAATTTGTGTTCTCAATGTCTCATGAATCATGCATGCTTCACATGTTAGCCTAAGTTATTAGCTTTTCATTCTTAATTTACTTACACTTTATGATTGGTTAAGTTTCATTTTATGGCATGCAACTCGTTCATTATATTTCAATTTTTAGAATAGATCAATGAAATTATGGTTCAGGGTGCTTGAATTTTGCAGGAAAGCAATTGGCTATTGCAAAGAAAGTTACAACCTTTGACAGAGCAAACTCTATGAGAACCTGTAATCCATCCTTTATTGCTGTCATGCGTCCATCATACATTGATGCTGCTTGTAATCTGGTAAGCTGCAAACAAAGATTTTGCTTGAAGGTCATAACTTTTTTTAATAGATGAGGGTCATTTCTTTTTTGGGTGTTAACCCTCCGGTTCTTAGGGGAAGGGGCCCCTGGTAATTTGGAGTTCAGTTGTGAGGTAAGTAGAGTTTGGCTAAGAACTATTCCACCTAGAAATCAAACCAGGGTTCTTCCGAACGATTCCTCTTTGAAAAACAACAATAATAATGACCAAATTTTTCCCATTAAGTAGGGTCAATATAATTTATTTTTAGTTAAATATGTTTGGTCCCTATAAAAATCTTTGATCAAAATCTCGTCCAAACAATTTTATATGTACTAGCTTAGATTTGTGGTACTTTGTAAGGAGTAAGGACTACAAACATTTTTTTTTATCCTTTTTATTTTGGGTCTTTACATAATAAAAAATGGAAACTATTTTTGTTTTGAAAAATATTTGAAACTACTTATAGAAACTTGAAATGTTAATATTTAATCTTAATTTGGAGAGAGTTGAAACTTGAAATGTTGACATACTGTGAACGGTGTAAAATGTTTTACACTATTAACAAAGCAGTCAATCATAGATGTGACTTTTGAAATAGTTATGATTAAAGCAAAATATTTTGAACAATCTAACAACTATGATTGATTGATTATGTAAAAAATCTTTACATTAACAATGTATATGAATAAAATTCATTTGAAAAACTATACTTTTACACTCACAACGTATTTACTGATACTCTGAAGAACATTTGTTTTTTTCATTTGCTTGATAGAACATACCAAGTGAGTTTGGTAAAAGACACTTGTTACGTTTAGGCAAAAAGCAAGGAGATATTCATCTTAGGTTGTTAAATGGGAGAGTTTGGCCTGCAAGGTACCTAATTAGGAAAGGCAATAGAAAAGAAGAAAAATTTGAAATGTACTCAAGTGAATGGAAGACATTTGCAGAAGACAACAACTTGAAAGTTGGTGATGTTTGCACTTTTGAGCTCTTTCCTACTAGCACTATACTTACCTTCATTGTTCACATCTTTAGGGATTCTTTTGAGATATAGACAATTGAATTTGTCGAACATCGATCTCATGGTAGGTTTCATATATAATTTTGATTGAAAACTATCTATTCCTACATTGTCAAATAAATTTATTTATCTACCTTGTGCAGAATCAACACACTAAGGAGTGGATCTATGTTGGAATAGATAAAGGGAATGAAAATCATCTTTACTACCAAATCACCATCACAACCAAAGAGTTTCAAAAATGTTCTATGCACTCTGTTTGATCCAGTTCATGTTTTTGAACACTACTATTAACCAAAAAATGGCACAACAACTATTTTGCTTCTCTTTGGTGTTTGCGCCTGAGCTTCACTTGATGGAATATAATGCCTACTTTGTTGTTTTTCTTCATGAATTTTTGCATTTGTCTTCGTTGTTTCTATTTCTTTTATACAAAAAGAAACCTTCGAAATAGTCTTTGGATGAGGATAATAATATATTAACCCACTTAAAATAATGGCTTAAACATTTCACTCGCGTCCCTGCAAATATGCCTCGTTTAAGTTTTGGTCCCTGTAAAAAAAAAATTTGATTTTGGTCCATGCAAAATATTTTGTTTTTTAAAATAGTTCCTGACCCCATTTTTGTGATGATTTGAATACGTGGCACATGATGACTGGACCCATTTTGTAGTTTTTGGTCCCTGCAAAATATTTTGTTTTTTTAAACAAGTCCCTACAAAAAATTTTGTTTCTGAAAATAGTCCCTGGAGGGACAATTTTAAAAAACAAAAAATTTTGCAGGGACCAAAAACAAATTTTTTTTTTACAGGGACCAAAACTTAAACGAGGTATATTTGCAGGGACGAGTACCATATTTTAGCCTAAAATAATTTATTAAAACAGACCCCAATACACTACACTGACGCCTCATACGTCAATTCGCCACATCACTCAATATCATAGGTTGAATTTTCTCTCATATAAATCAACACGACAATGTTGCTGCACAAAGATTGGCTTCAAAATTTACCTTGCAGAAACAAACACCACCACCTTGCAAAACTTGGCAGTTCTACAAGGCATTGAATGTCGGTACCACCACAACGTTGGCAACACGATGTTGAACAACTATCACTGAGACGGTTGAAGGTCATTTCCTTCGTCTTGAGGGAGGCTAGCAGTAACCTCCTGGAAGCTTCAAGGTCAGCTCGGATTGTAGCGTTTGTCTCGTCTGAGAGATCCAAAAGTCTTTGATCAGGTCTATCAATAAAACTCACATGCTCCTTTGTAGTATCAGATATTATGATCAGGACATGTTGCTCCAACTTCACAACCATGCCAGTAGCACCTTCTAAACAACTTTAACATGGTTTCCGGTTCAAAATATTTACGAAGTTTCTTTACATTTATTGCAAGAGTTTTCTAATAATAAAGCCAAAAAAAATATGACCAGACTATACAGTGAAAGAAACCAGCAGATTTACATGAAGACCCTTTATTTCTAGTCTTAGGAACATTATCTTCATCCACTTTCTCCACCCATCCCTTCACATTCTTCAAATCAACCTTGATGACAATAAAAACATCACCCTTCAAGAAATGTCCTCTCTCTCTATTTGTAAACATAGTTGGCAGACTGGTTGCATCACCATTTTCACCCGATTTACAAATAAATTTTGAGCCAGTTAAACATAGGAATATATTCTATCTTCATTTTTTTACTTTCATTTTCAACATTTCCGGATCGAGTTAATCCCACATGACATTTTCAGTATCTTAACATTTCCTGTTTGATTTTTTTCCAGAAAACATACTATATACTTTCCGGTTTGTTTGATTTTTATCAACTCAATTAATCTTTAATTCTTTATGAAATTGGCAATCAAGAAAAGCAATAAAAAAAACTGACAGTATTAAATATTTGATCTGATCACGGTACCTTTTCTTGAGACTTCCACTCAAATCAAGACGGAAACAAATTCTGAGGTCAAGAGATTCGAGAAGAGGGCATCGGTCAAGAATGACAAGCAATTCATCATTAGTGTCTTAAAGAGGATGGTAACTGTGGATTCCGGGTCATAGCTACATACATGGGATGAGGAAAATCATGTATTAGAGGAAAATCACATATTAGTTCACAGTGCACTTATTCATGAATTGAAAAATAATAAGAGTGCCTATTTACCGATATTTGGTTTGTCGGATAGTTTTCAATAGTGGTGCAACTTGCTACAATGTAGCCGTTGTTCAACTGGTTTTGCTCGAAAGAGGTATATGTGAGACATATTTCCCAATCCGAGGTGCTCCACCATTTAACCCACATTCCCACATCTTGTGTCTTGGCTTAATTCCCAGTCACTTTCTTCATGTATATTTGAAAGACGGTTGTCCATTACCACTGCCTTGTGCAAAGTGGAAGAATCACAAGATTGGTGAGGCAGGGCATTGAGTGTTTGCATTTATGGATAGACAAACCTCGTGTCTAAGGAGTCGAAGCCGCCAAAAAAACCAACAAATCAATTCAATCCAATTTATTACGACACTCCCATTCCGGAAAAACCAAAAGGAGAATTCGAAGTAATTGAAGAAGATAAAGATGATGCACTATCACTAGCTAGTTAGATAGGTTATGTCACTTTTTTATCGGTGTTCGTCCTATTTTTTGTCGATATTACACTGACATATTTTTTGGTAGCCGGTTATGTAACGCCAATATTTGTGACCAATATCTAACTAGCATTATATATATTATATAAATATTTGAAGTGAAATTTTTTTTTTTTGTCGGTTATGTCACGCCAATTATTGCTTGCATTTTTTTGTCTCTAATTAATCAACTATTTATTTTATCTTTCATTTAGTTTTATTCTCATACTTGCTATTCCATTATATTTTGTGAAGTGAAACATGTCTGAAGATGCATAAGTTGAAGTTGAAGCTCATGTCAAATACTCCGACATGAAGAAGATGATTAAGGTCTTTTTAACCTCCACCGGCAAGTTGGACGAGTTGAAGGCATAACTTAACAAATACTTTGACAATATTGGTGAAAATCAAAGAACATCAATTGTATTTGTAGATGTTCCATGCGTGAACCAAGGGGAGGATAAGGATGAAGACAGTTGGAAGACAATGTATTCTTCACAAGTTATATGGAATGATGGCGACGTTGATTACATGTTTAAGTTATTGGTTGAAAACAACAATTTACATATTTGCGTCTGATCCATTGAAGTGTACTATTTATTAACGTGTAATAGTGCAATGTGTTCAAATTTGTGTCCGAATGTTGCTTTTTAATGAATTTGTGGATTGTGTATTTAACGACGAATTTATGTAATTTTGATCGTTTCTGTGTGATTATGTGATTTTGTGTATTTAATTAACGATGAATTTATGTAATTTAGATCGTTGTGTGATCGAGTGATTATGTGTGATTAAGTAACGCTCGGTATTAATGTGACTTAAGTCACGCTTCGTGTTGTAATAGCACCATAACATAAACAAAACTTTCCAGTTTCAATTTCTTTCCAAAATCTCCCAACTTCTCCCAAATTCGAATTCCAACCGATTCAAGAAAATCAAGTTCAACTTCTACTCCAACATCAAGTAAGTGATAATAGTCATTTGGGATTGACTCTTTTGTATTTAAATGTTAGATTTGTGTATAATAGTTGTAAAATTTAGATTTCATGTTTGATTTGCTTGTTTGTTTTTTAGGTTAATGGTGAGTTAAGTTAGAAATTGTTGTTTAGATGTTGATTAGAGTAGGTTTGACTCAAATGTGGTAGGTTAAAGTTAGAAATTGTTAGAAATTATGTTGAACTCTAGGTGTTTGATAAAAAATTTGTTTGTTTTTTGCATTGTTAATGATAAAATTAGTTAGAAATTGGATTGTTAATGTTGATTATAGTGAGTTTGAGTCCAATGTGGTAGTTTAGAGATTGAAATGACACTGTCGAAATTGAACTGTTGTTGTTGATTAGTTAGAAATGACACAATGGCATAATAATTAGTTAGAAATGACATAATGAGACAATCTCTGGGGGCTCTTCTGACATGTCGCTTCTACTGATGTTCGGCAGACACGTGACATGCCGGCTATGGAGTGACACCAAAGTAAGTATAATTTTATAATTTTATTTAATTAAGATTCAATTGATATGTTAATTTTTACGATTTAATTTTTATGATAAAATATTTAAATTACACTTCAATTTAATTTACGCATCAATTAAATTATGTGTCAATTGTTGGTCTATATGGCTAATTAGTTTGTAAGCTAGAGGGGGGTGAATAGCTTTTTGAAAGTTTTCCCAGAGTTTAATAAAAAGTGAGTTAATGAAATTGACTATTGGAATCGTGCGTGAACAATCACAACAATTTACAAACAGATAAATCTATGTAAGATAAGATTTTATCTAGAATTTAGAGATTCACGATACAAATCTTATATACAATCAAACTTTAATAAACCTTAAACAATGTACAAAACTTTTAGACACAATGTACAAACCTATATGAACAAAATTACTAAGCTGTCAATTGAAAACACAATGCATATGAAATTGAAGAATTGAATAGATGTTGCAATCAATTGATCTAAGCAAATTAGTTAAAACCTAATTCAATGAATTAGATTATCTTTTGATGAAAAACAACCTAGATCAACCCTAGAAAATAACCTAACAATTATTCAATTAATCACATGCAATAGTAAAAAGTAAAGAGGATAGGGAAATATAGATAACACCGATATTTTTATAGTAGGTCGCTCTTTCTCGTCCTCGCTAGAGCTACATCTACTATTCTTGATGAAGTACGCCTTCACCAAGGTCATCCACTATGTAACAAATGTTGAATACAACGTGTTTACAAGAGTTCCTTGAAATCAAACCTAATTCTTCAACTCCTACGCAAACACTCCCTCAAACTTCAAATAACCTTTGAATTTGGTGCTCCTTGAATCTTCGAATCCTTGAATACCCGTGAACCCCTTCGAACTCTTCACTCGAGCCTTCGATGCTACGTCCGGTAAGCGAATCACCTAGCTTCAAGAACGGTTAGAAAGACCCCCAAGACCTTTGGAGCTGGAATGAGATTATTCACTTCACTTTAGAACCTTGATTAAGCCCAATCAATTTCCTTGAAAGAACTAACTTACAATCCCTACTAGCACCCTAACAAATCAATGTGACTCAAAGATCAAAATGATTCTAAGAAAAAGTGTTTAATCTTGAAGAATTTATGTGCAATGAGTTTTTGAGACCTAGAGTGAATAGTTGCAAATGATTTAATAATTTGTGAGTTATGAAGGAGAGACTATATATGGAGAAGAGTGACAAGAACCAAAAATGGATGAAGGATGAAACTATTTAGTGCACAAGTGAATAGATTCAAATGAGCCTAGAATGAAGAATGGAACGATTCAACCTTCAGATGAATCGATTCACTGCTCGTCAGAGAGTCTTTGTGAAACGATTCAAACTGAAATGAGTCGATTCAAGTGTAATACGATTCAAGAAGTTGTGAATCGATTCATCTGTAGTCAGAGACTCAGATGAGTCGATTCAGTGTATGATGCATCAATTCAATAAGCAAAAGATGAACAATGACACTTTTTTCACAAGAAGCAAGTGAATCCTAGATCAAGACACATAGATGATGGGTGCTTTAACATACTAACCATAATGACAAGAAGCAAACGACTTTCACGACTGAAATCGCCAACTACATGTACAACGTCATGCCATTCAGACTTTGGAACGCAGGTGCTACCTATCAAAGAATGATGAACAAGATATTTAAGAAAGAGATACGGGACATGCTAGAAGTATACATGGGCGGCATGATAGTAAAATTGGCCGAAAAATCCCAACACAGCGTCACTTGGAGGTGGTAATCGCCTGCGCGCGCTGATACAACATGTGCCTCAACCCCGAGAAATGAACTCTCGACGTCTAGGTGGGAAAATTCTTGGGGTTCTACCTGATGGAGAGGGGGGTCGAGGCCAACCCAGACAAATTTCGAACCGTCCTCGAAATGGAACCCCGATCATCAAAAGGACGGATACTGAAGCTGAATGGGATGATGACAGTGCTCAGTAGATTCATCTCTAGATCCGCTCAGCACGCACTCCCATTCTTCAGACTCTTGCGGAAGGTAGCGAACTTTGAATGGACACAAGAATGTGGAGAGGCGTTCGACGAGTTGAAGACCATCCTCTCACAGCCCCCCGTCCTATCCAAGCCGATGGCGGGAGAGACCCTGTACCTCTACTTGGCAATCTCGGCAGAAGCATTCAGTGCCATCCTAGTAAGAGAGATAGGGACCAAGAAGAACCTGGTCTACTTTTGCTCGAAATCCCTAGCGGGGCCGGAGACACGCTACCAAAAGATTGAGGAGGTGGCTCTCACTGTCAAGGTGGCTGCCAGGAAACTGAGGAGGTATTTTCTGGCTCATTCCATCGTAGTTCGAACCAACCAGCCGCTCAAGAATGTACTATTTCGACCGGATCTAGCCGGGAGAATGACCAAATGGTCGATAGAGCTTTCCGAATTAGACATAACCTTTGAGGTAAGGATAGCATTGAAGGCCCAAACGTTTGCAGACTTCCTAGAGGAATTCACTCCTCCCACGGCCGAACCGTGTTCGAAATGGACATTATTCACTGACGGGTCATCCAACATCAGAGATGGGGGAGCAGGCGCTATCCTCGAAAGTGCAGAAGGATTGACGATCGAATTATCCCTTCGTTTCAGATTCTCGGAGACAAACAACCAGGCAGAGTACAAAGTTGTGATAGCAGGGCTCGACTTGGCTCGAGACCTAGGCGCCCGAGAAGTTCAGGTGCAGACGGATTCTCAGCTGGTAGTTTCCCAAGTGAGGGACAACGCACAAGTAAAGGACGCCCTCCTACAGAAAAACCTATGTTGGCTAATATCGCTAATAAGGTAGCACGCTAGAGGGGGGGGGGGGGGGGGGGGGGTAAA
>Ga0228711_1007015_pt1 | contig 16498 bp, 10 predicted proteins | sample MedpolnodulmetaG_2_FD_177996 | JGI IMG/M metagenome (GOLD analysis project Ga0228711, IMG submission 177996) | Root nodule microbial communities from Medicago polymorpha collected in Santa Monica, California, United States - brown nodules | ecosystem: Host-associated > Plants > Roots > Nodule...
ATCTCCTCTTTTCTTTTTTTTTTTTTTTTAAAAAAAGAAGTTTTTAAAAATAAAAATAAAAAGCATTTAACATTTTAATGAGTTTTTAAAATACTAATGAATATGGGCAAAAGCCCTTAAATACGACTAAAGTGATTATACCTCAGAAACAAGATATATGAATGAGTAAATGATAAGACAATCAGCTGGGAAGATTCATTCTGGTATAGTGAAACTGTTGCATGCCTATAGTTTTGTTTTAGGGAATCTTCTCATGGTTTTTTGTAAAAGTTATAAGCGTTTTTTTCTCCTAAAAGCTAAGCTTTTGAGAATCACTTCATGCTTTTTATAACAGCCTAGTATGCACAATACATGAGCACTCTTAACCCCTTCACATTTCTTACATGATCAAAGAATGAATGTAAAGTTGTATTAGAGTTTCACATTGTGTATGTAAATGAGTAGTTGGATGTACATATTTACTTTGACACTCTCATTTTATGACTAACTTTTAGAAGTGAAATTCAAGTCTATTTGATATATTATACAAATCTAATTAAAGATGACAACATAGAAGTTAGACTCACAACCCACACTAGGCGTGAACGAGTTATTAAAGTTATATTGAAGTTCAAGTTATCAAGGTTCATAGAGCTTTGGATGTATCTGTAATTAAACGTCATTTTATGAACTAACTTCTAAGAGTGAGATTCAAGTCTGTTTAATATACTATCAAAATCTGATTAAAGATGACAATATAGAAGTTAGACTCAGAACCCACACTAGGCGTGAATAAATGTATTAAAGTTATATTGAAGTTCACATTATCAAGTTTCATAGAGCTTTGGATGTATATGTAATTAGACATCCTCATTTTATAAACTAACTTCTAAGAGTGAGATTCAAGTTTATTTAATATATTATCAAAATCCGATTAAAGATGACAATAAAGAAGTTAGACTCACAACCCACACTAAACGTAAATGTGTGTATTAAAGTTATATTGAAGTTCACATTATCAAGTTTCATAGAACTTTAGATGTATATGTAATTAGACATCCTCGGTTTATGAACTAACTTTTAAGAGTAAGATTCAAGTTTATTTAAGATACTATCATAATTCGATTAAAGATGACAATATAGAAGTTAGACTTCACACTAGACGTAAATGAATGTTAAAGTTTCATTGAAATTCACGTTATCAAGTTTCATAAAACTTTAGATGTATATGTAATTAGACATCCTCGTTTTATATTTCTCAAAACAAAAAAAAATCCTCATTTTATGAAGTAACTTCTAAGAGTGAGATTCAATCTTCACTCCACAATTTACATGCAAAAGCCTATTGTGAATCTGCACTATTGATCATTAAAAGTACGAAAGATTAATAAGAACTTAAAACTGAGATTAGAATAAAAAATATTAACCCAATAATTTTTTTAAAAATCATACAAACTCATTTCTACTTTTTTTTAGAGAACAAACTCATTTCTACTTGTTTATAACGAAATACGGTTGTTTTGTAAATAACTTATCCCACTACCTCTTATAACAAATTTTGTGTACCTTTTGTCAATAAAATAAAATAAAATAAGAAACAAATTTTGTGTAGATATTGAGTTGAACCGGAAAACTTGAAACTTCTAAGTAGAGAAAAAGGGTTTATGTATTAATAGTTAGCTAACGATTAGAGATATACATAAAACTTGACAAAAAAAAGAAGATTTATATATAAAAAAAAAAACTAACAATTAGAGATGTTAAACAATAATTATAAAACAGCAGTTTGAGAGACCATCAAACCAAACAATTTGGTCGGTGAGTTATTCAAGCTAATAGTCGAAATATAAAAGATTAAATCTACCTCAAACAATATTTATTTTTTACATAAGAATAAGAATAGTTAAAGAAGTAATACTCCCTCCGTCCCATTATAATTTACTCCCTCCGTCCCTGATTAACTGAGCCAAAAGCTCATTTCTCACATATTAAAAAAAATGTATAAATGAAAGAGAGAAAAATAGTTTTAAGTGTTCTTGTTAAGTATTTGTGCATTCTCCACTATAATAAATGCAAAGTGGAATATATTGAATTGGGAGTGATGAAAGTAGTATTAATTAAAGTTATAAAGGGGAAAAAGTAATTAATATTATATTGGAGAATGAAATGGCTCAGTTATTTTGAGACACTTTTTTTTTTGTAATTGGCTCAGTTATTATGAAACGGAGGGAGTGGCTTTTTACTCATTTCGCACATATTAAGAAAATGTGTATAAGTAAAAGAGAGAGAAAAATGGTTTTGAGTGTCTTTGTTAAATATTGGTTCATTCTTCTTTATCATAAATGTAAAGTAAAATATACTGAAGTGAGAGTGGTGAAAGTAGTATTAATTAGAATTATAATTGGAAAAAATAATTAATATTGTATTGGAAAGTGAAATCGGTCAATTTTTTTTCGACAATATTTAATTTGCAAATGACTCAGTTATTATGGGACAAAGAGTATTGAAAATTTATATTGGAAATTGTGTATTTTTTTGTTGTTGTTCAAGTAGCCTAGTGGCTACAATTCACCCTTTTCAAGGTAAATAAATAGGGTGTCCGGGGTTCGAACTCCGGCCCCTACATATTACAATGCATGTTTGTGTCAATTGAGCTATGCTCATGGGGAAATTGTGCATTTTTTACTCTTTAAAAGTTTGAAAATTGTCATTTCAACACAAATTTCAAGATCAGTTTTTATCTTTGATTTTTTAATTTGTGTCCTTGGGGCATTCGTTAGCAAGACCTTTACAGTAACATTAACCAAGTTTTAAAATTTAAGCAATCACAAATCCGACAAAATTGAACCATTCATAAAACCGACAACCTTCGAGTCCAAATTCAATTAGTTTAAATTTCTCGAATCGACAAATCCGAATTGAATGAACCATTCAAATGACCGAAAAATGTAGACAATGTTTGTCCATGGTTCAATAGTTTCAACGTTTCATGAACCCGACAAGATCCTGACAAGACCGTTGAGTCACAATTCAACTATTTTAAATTTCTCGAATCAATCCGCAATCAAACCAACCATTCAAATAGGTAAAATGTAGACAATGTCAATTCACGGTTTGATAGTTTCAACGGTCTAGTTCGATTCGATTTTTAAAACATTAAATATTAATAGACTATATTTACAAATATTTATCATAAATTAGATTCTAAAGTATAGTTAAGTGTATTGTATTTCTTGGATGAGTGTGTAAAACTATTTGAAACCCACACACGTCTTTGGTTTTTCCATTCTACACGCCAATTCTTGTGCTATCCACAAAGAAAACCTTTCCAAGTATTGTTTCACACAAACCATCATTTTCTCATCATGTTAATATTATATTCACACAATCTAACAAACACGTCAAAAATTACTACTTTTATCACATCATATACACCCCCTTACCACGTGCTATTCACACACTCCTTCAACAACCTTAAACTCTTCCTTTTTTCATCATTCACCTTGCCAACCACATTCACATGATCAACATTCACTCCCCATACAAAACTTCACATATACACATCAAAATCACCACCTTTTTCCCTCACTTTCTGTCGTCATAATTACTCGACAATGTTTTAAATTGTGATCTGCAAGTAACCACGACTATATATAGGCGCATCATTGATTGATGTTTTAGTATAGTAACTGTCTGTGATGGCTGAGTCACAAGGTGGTGATGGAAGTAGTTCGGGAAACAGGCGCAATAAAAGCGCAAATGCTGCTGCAAAGCGTGCAATAGCAAGAGCAACACAAGATGAACCAGTTATATCGCCGTGTGGTGCTTGCAAGTTCTTGAGGAGGAAGTGCAGTAGTGGATGCATCTTTGCACCCTACTTTGGTACTGACCAAGGTGCGGCTAAGTTTGCGGCTGTGCACAAGGTGTTTGGTGCTAGCAATGTGTCGAAGCACTTGTCCAACATTCCGGCTAGCCATCGCAATGAAGCTGCTGCAACAATTTCCTATGAGGCTCAAGCTAGGCTAGCTGATCCGGTTTATGGCTGTGTGTCCACCCTTCTTGCTTTGCAGCAACAGGTTGAGTAGAATATTTATCTATCTCTATTTGCATTAGAAAATACATTCGAAGATTATAATTTAAGGTAAACAGTACGCTTCAGAAAAATAAAATACGACATTTTAAAATTTAAGAGAAAGAATGATATTACATGTACATTCATAGTAAGTCATAAATGTTATGAAATATCACCTAATAATTTTCTTATCAATAATTGAAATGTCGTATTTTACTCTTTAAAGAAAATGTTTGCTTTAGAAGAAACAAATCAAAAAGATTGCATGCCAAGATTAAAGTAACCTCAATTTAATTCATGAATGAATGATGGATAACTTACATTATGGCCGATTCAGGTGGCAGCTATGCAAGCAGAGGTCTCGATGATGCAAACTCAGTTGATGAATAGGAGGCTTGCATATGCAAATGCAAGTACTCTTCAAACCCCATATCAGCCGCCGTTTCAATTGGTACAGCAACCAAACTTCAACCTACCTGTGCAGCCAGCATATTCCAACAACTCATCTGCTTCCACCACCAACCTTATGAACATGAACAACTTCAACCCTGGTTTTGGCCTCACAATGGAGACAGCACCTTCATCTCAGAGCTTAGAGCCTTTTCAAAACTCCAGGATGTCTCGTTTTGAGAAAGATGATTAAGAACTCCAGGATGTCTCATTATGAGGAAGATGATTAAGAACAAAGCATGATTCACCAAGTATTCAACAATATTACTCCACCATCATCGTCAATGTATTTCCATTTTTTTTTCTTTTATTACTTCCTTTATCCCCTATAGCATTATTCACAAGGATAATGCTTATATATCGCATCGCTTTCCTTTGTTAAGCCTCTTGATGGAATGTAAAGTTTCCGGATTATATGAAATGTAAAATATATGGACTATTATAATTTCTATGTCCTAACTCCTAGCATTAAACTGTTAAATGAACTTTAATAATCTTTATGAGTAAACAACTAAACATAAAGATGGTCAATAAATTTCATCAGTAATGAAGAATGCCTCAATTGCAATTAGTATCAGAAGATAATCATATTTCATGCAACCAAGGTTCAACATAAAGATATCAGTAATTAAATAACACTCTTCCAACTGTTATGGCGATATTAAGGAGATTTTTGCTCTATGAAGCACAGAAAAAGACATGACATTGACACTAACACTAACAAAGACACCGGTAATAATTAAGGAAACTAGAAGTGATTGAATGTGCCCACGAGTGTCTGTGTCAAGTGTCTCGGTGTCAAGTCAGTGCCGAACACTGACAAGTGTCGGTGCTACATAGTTGATGTTGCAATGCATGCTATTAACTATTGTCAAATTCATGAAAACTACCTTTTCCTGATACACTCAATCTCAATTGTGTAATGAAGGCCCACCATCTCATTAAAACGAAAATAAAAATTGCTACATGTTTCAACTTTCAAGTGTCTTCTGAGGACAACGTTCATCATAATATATCTGTCTCCTCTGTTCTTCCTTGGTTATCAATAGTTCGCCTTTTTTTCGCACAGAAAACCACAAATCAATTTTACAAGCATTCATGTGGAGATTAAAAGGAGGAATACAACCATGCATAAAAACACAACTAAAAGCTATCAGAGACAATCACTTTAACATTAGCAAACATTAGAATGTAGTTTCTATCAATGTTCAGACAAATCTTTAGTTGACATTCATATATTTAATAACCTTGACATCTTAGGGGTACCATCAAAATAAAGTTCCATTCAATTACTTATCTTAGTCAAAATATCAAAGCTTTTCTACTAACTTAAATCCAAATTGGTTCGCATTACTCTCCTTCATACGATGCGTGTTTAAATTGTTCGATTCTTCCATAACACCAGTCTACAAGCAGTTTATATTTGAATTTTAAATATCCCTACTCAACATATTAAATATTGATTCTGCCTTCTAATAGGGTCGCCATACCTAAATACTTGTCTTCCTATTATAGTAAAATCTCTTGATTGCATATAGTACCTACAAAGAGATTTTTTACATAGAAATATCAGACCAAAGACTTCACTCTTAACCTATAGCCTATCATCTTAACAAGCTACGGATTAATGTAGAATACAACTTAGTTTTCAATGAGAACCTCTAAGATTATCATTTAAGGGAAGTTTGTAAAAAATGGCAAGTCAAAATGTACAATGATTTTATTCTACTTGAAAATACAGTGATTTTCTCTGCCACTTAGCTGCTACAGCCTACATCAGATACTAAAAAATGCAATGCTAGGAGGTGTTGCGCTATACCAGCATCTATGGTGGCTATGTTGATGACTATAGACACTAAAAATTACATTATTCTTTATTCCTATTAATAACAAACACAAGCCAGTCCCATTCAAAGTAATATCTTATTTTAAAGAAATAATTATATTCAACTTGATGAAAGAGATTTAGCTTCCTTAATTGATTTTCGTCAAAGTGAATTGAAAGTAAAGTGATATATGTTGTGATACATATACGTAAAAGTTAATTAAACAATAAATTTCAAACTAAAAGTCGATTATGGAGTCAAAAAATCAAAATTTCAGCTTGAACTAAGAATCTTTTCCAGAAGGAAAATCAATTCTACTTGAAAACACTAAAACGCATTGGAATTACCTTTCGAATTCTAGAATCAATTCTAGCTTCTATTATGAAGACAAAAGCTCCATATTTCAGCTTCAACTTTATGATTTATGATTCTGTAATCAATCCTAGTTTCTGCTCTGGAGACAAGAACTCCAAATTCCAAATTCAAGTTATAATTAATTCTAGAGGAAAAATCAATTCTACTCCATAGAGGAATCAACTTTGTGCTTGGTTGGAACCATGTCAAAAAGGAAACTATTGCACGATTACGTCAAAGCTTGAATTTGTTGCTTAAAATTCACGACGACGACACATTGGGACACGAGAAACGCCAAGCCAACGTATATCCAATCAAACACGATATGAGCGTAGGGTTATATCTAGCTTCAGTTAATGAAGCAAAATAACAGCCTCTTGTGTAAAAAACAGGGTAAGGCTGCCTACTTTAGATCAAAATGGTGGGACCCCTTTCCGAACCCTGCGTATGCGGGAACTTTAATGCATCGGGCTGCCCTTTTTTTTCTTTTCATTGCATAGCCATGAAACCCACACACGTCATGGTTTTTCCATTCTACGCCGTAAGAGAAGCAAAGATTGCGCAGTTCGTGTACTTTCCACGAAGACAACCTTTCCGAGTAAGTTTCACACAAACCATCATTTTCCCATCCTGTCAATATTTTATTCACGCAATCTAACAAACACGCCAATAACTAATACTTTAATCACATCATGTACACCCCCTTACCACGTGCTATTCAACACACCCTCACCAACCTTGAACTCTTTCTTTCTCACATATACAACAAAAATCTCACCACATCATTCACGTTGCCAACCACATTCACATGACCAACGTTCATTCCCCTCACAAATCGTCACATATAAGCATCCACCCAACAAGGTTATAAATTGCGATCTGCTACCACAACTATATATAGTCACAACATTGATTAATGTTTTAGTGTGGCGCATATAGTTAAATCGGTTGTATTTGTCTGTGATTCTCTATGGCAGATATATCGACACCGTGTGGGGCTTGCAAGCACTTGAAAAGGAAGTGTATTAATAGATGCATCTTTGCACCCTACTTTGGTAAAAAACAAAATGCAGATAGCTTTGCAGCTGTGCACAAGGTCTTTGGAGCTGGCAATGTGTCGAAGCTCTTGTCCACTATTCCAACTAACGACCGCAAAGAAGCAATGAAGACTATAACCTATGAGGCTAAGGCTAGGATCTCTGATCCAATTAATGGTTGTGTGTCCACCATTCATGCTTTGGAGGAACAGGTTAAGTAGAATATTTATCTATCTTTTGCAGCTTCTATTCACCTTTAATAAACCATTTACAGAAACACTTCATTTTCGGTAAGGCAACAATTCTATTCCATAATACTGGAGAATTAAAAAAAGTTTTTTCTGCTCAAAATGTTAAAAATACATTTCAAAGATTGTACATTTATATTTTCCTAATTAAAAGTAAATGACTATTTTAACATCTGTAAGAAATAAAAGATATTGCCTGTACATACATAATAAGTCATAAATGGTTTGAAATATCACCTACTAATTTTCTCAACAATTGAAATATCTTATTTTACTCTTTAATCACTTTTTTTTTTTCAAAACTCAATATCTGGTCCAAGGACTGACTAGTCCGAGTGGTCCAATTCCACCATCCACTTGCAGGGGGGCCATTTAAATCCAGAGCAAAGCTCTGTACGGACTAGCCCACCAAAATTGGTAACAGGGGGGATTGAATCTGAGACCTTGAGAGGAGTACTCTCTAAGGTCCCAAACCAACACCACCAGGCCAACCCAAGTGGGTTAAGCAAATGTTCACTTTCGATGAAACAAATAAAAAAATTGCATGCCTAGATTAAATAAACCTCCATTTAATTTCTTTTCAACAAAAATCAGAATATATGGGACAAAAGAAGGTATATAAAAAAAAGCATCAAGAATTTTATTCATGCATGAATAATGAATAACTTACCTTATGGCCAGTCCAGGTGAAGGCACTGCAAGCAGAGGTCTCAATGATGAAAGCTCAGCAGATGAACACTGGATTTGCATATGCGAATGCTCTTCAAACCACAGACCTGCAGCATCAGCAAATGCTACAGCAACCAAACTTCAATGTATCTGTGCAACCAGCATACTCCAACAACCCATCTCCTTCCATCGAAGATCTCATGAACATGAGCAACTTCAACCCTGGTCTTGCTGCCACCAACAACCTTATGAACATGAACAACTTCAACCCTGGTTTTTATACCACAATGGAGACAGCATCCTCATCACAGAGCTTTGAGCCTTTTCAAAACTCCAGGTTCTCTTATCATCAAGGAGACAATTAAGAAGAAAGCATGATTCAACAAGTCTTCGACAATATTACTTCCCCATCATCATCAATGAGTTTCCATTTTTTGTTTCTTTTTCTTGCATCATTATCCCCCATAACATTATTCTCATGGATAATGTTTATATATAAATCCATCAATCATTTGAAAATTGTTTCTATAATGAACTATGTATTCCTTTGTTTAAGCCTCTTGATGGACTGTAAAATATCTGTATTGTTATAATTTCAAAGTCCTAAATCCTAGCATCTAGGTAATAAATGAACTTAAATAATTTATATGAGTAAACAGCTAAACATAAAGACAGTCGATAAATTTCATCAGTAATGAAGAATGCCTCAATTGCAATTAGTATCAGAAGATAATCACATTTCATGCAACCAAGGCTCAACATAAAGATATCAGTAGTTAAGTAACACTCTCAGACCCAACTGTTATGGGGATATTAACTATTAAGGAGATTGTTGCTCTATGAAGTACAAACACAGACATGACACTGACACTAACACATAGACACCGGAAATAATGGATAAACTAGAAGTGATTGAATGTAGCCACAACTGTCAGTTTCAAGTCAGTGTTCGACACTGACATGTGTTGGTGCTACATAGTTGCTGTTGCAATGCATGCTATGAACTATTCATTCCTAATACACATAATGTTAACCCCCGAAATGATCCCCCCCCCCCCCCCCATCATCTCATTAAAACCAAATAAAAATTCCTACATGTTTCAACTTTCAAGTGTCTTCTGAGGGCAATGTTCCAAGGCAAGAAGGGCTGTTGCAGTGACACGGCCGCCCATTGGACATTTTCCTGATTTCTCCATAGCTAAAAGTAATCTCTTCATCTTTTTGGATATCTTTTGAAGCAAAAAAGCAAAGGCGGGGGAACAAAGCTCCTGTACTTCTGACTAGCTTTGTGCTTAAATTACCACCATCACATGAATGATTTACAAACCGGGCAACATTTCCTATTCTTGTTGCGTCTATGTTCAATCTCAAACATGCCTTTCCTGATGGAAGATGTTCCCTTACTACTAAAAGAGCAGACGAGAAACGACCATGCGATGCCAGTTCATCATAATGTTGTTGTCTCTTCTGTGCTTCCGTGGTTGTCAGTAGTTCACCTTTTTCACACAGAAAACCGCAAATTAATTTTACAAAAATTTGTGTGGGGAAAAAGAAAATGCCATGCATAAAAACACAACTAAGAGAATCAAGAAACTATCAGACCCAATCACCTTAACATAGCAAACACTAGGAGGTAGTTTCTATCAATCTTCACACAACTCTTTAGTTCATATGCATATAAGGCTCTGTTTGGATAAACAGTTTAAGTAACCGCTTATAACATCAGCGCTTATATATAAGCTATTTGTATAACAAAAGATAACATAGGGTCGAATTGTTTTAACATAAGCTACAATTTGTTTTCATAAGCTGTTTCTGAGAGCTTATGGAAATAAGCTGAAAACAGCTTATGGACATGTAATAAGTTGTTTCCCAAACAGTCTCACAAGTGCTCGTGTTAGGAGATAATGTCAAATAAGTAATCCAAATAGACTCATATTTGATAATGTCACCATCTCAGGGGTATCGTCATCAAAATAAAATGCCTTTCAATTCCCTATATTAGTCAAAATATCAAAAGTACCTTATATACTAACTTAAATTCAAAAGTTCAAGCAGTTTATATTATGGATTTGAAATATTCCTGCTCAACATATTAAAATTTGCAAATTGATTTTGCCTTCTATGTGGGTTGCTAAAACCAAAGACCCATGTTCCTACTATAGTATAAAACCTTCCGATTTCTTAGAGCACCTAGAAAGTATATTTTTTTACATAGAAATATCAAATCCAAGACTTCACCCTTGACCTATAGACCGTCATCTTAACAAGCTAATAATTAGGGTAAAATACAGCTCAGCTTGCAATGAAAACTTAATATTTCACTCAAGGGAAGGTTGTCAAAATGGCAATTGAAAATGTACAGTGGTTTTGTTCTACTTGAGAATGTAGATTGATTGCATTCTAGCATGTGGAAGAAGTAAAAATGATGAATCATACCAACAAGTTGTTGGCAACAAGGTTCAATTCCGTATGAAAAACCAGAAAATACTTGGTGATCGGATTTGCCGGATTGGCTTCCCCTAGATGGACCTGGATTCAATTTGGTAGAGCTAGTTTTTAACTCATCAGATTATTCACCTTTTTGGTCTGTTATGTTCTTTGCAATTTGAAACAATGAGTTTGTTCGTGTTTCTAGTTCGTGACTTTGTTTATGCTGAGATTGAGAATTTCTTACCTACAAATATACAAAATTCAAAGCACGCGTGCGCGCACACACACACAAGTACACATCAACAGACATATACTGATACAAATAACATAAACGTAATTCAAAATCTTAAGCTTGACAACACATTGTGACACGAGAAACGTCAAACCAACATATATCCAAACAAGCACTTTACGATTTCTAGCATCAATTCTAGCTTCTATCATGAACGCAAAATCTCTAAATTCCAGCTCCGATTTCAGATCAATTCTAAATTTCTAATGGAAAAATCGTTCCAACTCTAAAACACAAAAACACATCATAATCAACTATACCATTCTAGAATCAATATTCCACATTCAAATTCAAATCAATCCTACTCAAAAACACTAAAACATACATAAGAACCAAAGTTACAATCCTAGAATCAATCAAACAATCACTTAATAAAAACAATGAAACTTATACCTGCATATTGAAACAAAAACTCCGATTTACGCACAACCTGATTCGCAAACAAACCCCACCCTTTCCCACCACCACACCAAACAATCTTAACCCTAACATTAACCCCATTTTGACTCACCCTATTCCCACACTCCCTCCCACATAAACAACCCAACCCACACTCTCTTCCAATACCATCAACCCCATCATCAAAATAACACATACACCCATCATCACAAACACCTTCACACTCACATCCCACACCAAAACTCACCGACTCATCATCGTCAACCGTTCTAGGCAGCATTGGTGAAATAACTGAACTACTTCCACCACCTCCCGCCTTCCCATTTTCACAACCAACACCAAATCTCACTGACCCATCATCATCAACCGTTTTAGGCGGAATTGGTGAAATCACTGAACTACCCCCACCATCTCCCACAGACCCATCATCACATACACCTTGAAAATTACATCCAACACCAAAATTCACCGGCCCAACACCATCAACCAGCGGAATTAGTGAAATTACTGATTTACCCCCACCATCATCACAAACACCTTCACATCCAACACCAAAACTCACTGATCCATCATCATCAATGGATGGTGGTGGTCGTAGTGAAAGGACAGAACTACCTCCACCACCTCCCACTGACCCATTTTCACAAACACCTTCAAAATCAGAACCAACACCAAATCTCACCGACCCATCATCTGAAATGACAGAATTACCCTCTCCAGCACCCCATGGTTGATAATTGGGGGTGTTGTGAGAGAGAATGAGGGAAGGTGTGTAGAGAAAGTAGGAGTAAGGAGGGTTGTTGTTGTTGATGGTGTTGAGAAATGGGATCGGATGATTCTCAAACGTTCGAGAAGCGTCGGAGATGCGACGGAGAGTGATGATTTGAGTGAGTTTACGGAGTGATTTGCAGGTTAGGGAGACGTTGGCGAGTTGTGTGTGGGTTAGGTATGGTAGAATTAGGCTTGCGTGTTGAACAAGAAACGGTGATGATGATGATGAAGAGTTTGAATCACCATTGCTACTACTCGATTTTCTGGGAATCTTCATCTGTGTAGAGGGAGGGAAGGGGGGGAGGTGTGTTTCGTATATGATTGAAAATATTGCTTTTGAAGGGGGGGTGTGAATAGTGAAAGAATATGAAAATAGGTTGGACTCTAAAAAGCTACTTTAATGGCCTAAAACCTCTCCAAAACAATTAAAAAATTGCTCTTCAGACTCCTTGGATTGCTCATATGTCCCTCAGGTTGTTTGAAATGCCCTAGGTTTATACGATCGAGAGTTATGAGCCGAGTCACTCATGAGATAGAGTTTGATCCGCTATGGAGATATAGTATGATCCTTTCTCGGGAGATAGAGTATGATGAGCTTGAACAAAAAGATGAAAATGACAAAATTGGTGGGTGGAGCGTAATTTGTTCTCGACATATATTTATGTTCAAAATGCTTCATAATAAAACATCAAGAAGTTTCATAACAAGACAATTCGTTAAAACATTAAATTTAAATCACTTTGATAAACCAATGTACAACGTCATTAACAAAACATTCAAGCATTCTAGTAAACAACGGAATAAATAAATTGTATGTGTTCAATGCCGAAACATTAAAATATCAATATACACCAATGTCACATGAAAGTTGTTGGTATGTTTAGCAAGTGCGCTAAACAGTTGTAAAGTAGTAATATTTATAAAAGTTTGTCTTCACGGAGTTTATAAAAGTGTGATAAACTGAAAGCTGCTTTTTAATTCGATCAAACAACATGTACCAAGATTGTAAGCGGCAAGAATCTCCCACAATCGGTGATCCGAGATACATAAATAGCAAGTTTATGATCTTATATTTCAACACCAAGGTTGCATCATTCAACCACGAGGCATCAACGTTCACCCATACCAACATGCTCATATGAAAGTTTAACTTCATCCATGAAATTACTTTAAACAGAATAAGGATCGCTTTCAAAGCTCTTATTTTAGCTCTACTCTTTTCACTCAACAACAACATATCATCAACAAATTGTAAATGAGAAATATTAATTGTTTTATTACTACCCACCCTATAACCAGAAAATAAACCATCCTCCACCATAGCATTCATCATCACCCTCAACCCTTTTGCCACAATCAAAAAAAGAAAAGGAGAAAGCGGATCACCTTGTCTCAACTCCCTCTCCAAAGAAAACTCATATGTCGGGCTCCCGTCGACAAACACCGAAGTCGTTGGAGAAGATACACTCTTCGTAATCCACTTCCGCCATAGACATGGAAAATACATTTTCACCTTAATCGACTTCGATCACTTCCAAATTTTTTTTTGGTGGTGATGGCTTTTTTTTTTGTGGTGTCCAATTAACATAATCATATGGCTTTTCAAAATCAACCTTGAAAAGAAGTAATTCTTTTTTTCGCTTCATCAACCACCTCATTTATAATTAGGATGCTATTAAAAAGCTGCTTACCTTTAATAAAAAAAATGATTGTGATTAAAAATATATAGCACTCCAATTACCCACCTCATTTGCAGAATACTCCCTCTATCCTAAAATATAAGTAAAAATTGGTCAACAAAAATTAATGTATTTAGGTAAAAATTTGTACCAAATACATCAACTTATGTTGACTAATTTTTGCTTATATTTTAGAACGAATGGAGTATGATGAGGTGTTTTAAGCTGGTTAAGAAACCGACTTAAAAATATTTTTAAACTACGTTAAAATCCAATTGCTACATTAGTGATGAGACTCACCCAATACAAGGTTATTTCAAATAGTATAATACTAAAGTTAAGCATAATTAGAAATAACGTTTAAGTTGCAAAAACAAAACATACATGTAGCAAAAAGGGAAGAGACATATAAACATTATAAATTTGTACAAATACTATTTTTTGAGAGGAATTTTGTACAAATATTATAACTCACATTTGGAAATAACTCAAATTTTGTACTATTTTTGAAAGGGTAATCAGCAACCATTGTATTCTTCTATTTCTTGATTGTTTTTTCTTATAGAAAAATTTAGTTCAATACTTTACAAAGTCTCGTTGATTCTAGATAAGACTTCTCTGAATTAGGAGGTGCCATTAAAAAAATGATCGATCCAAGATGAATAAGAAAAGAAAAGACGCAAAACTTAGCTCAGCTGATAATATCAACATCTTTAGGCTTGTTGGTTTTTGTTGTTACCTAAAGTCTCCATTTTTTTTTATTCTCACTAAAGTCGCTATTTTTCTTACCTCAAATGGTATTTACTACTCGGTCTAATACCAAAAATAAAAAAGGAAAGTACATAAGAGAAAACGGATACACAAAAATACCATCTACATGATTTTTGTTCTATTTCTACATGATTTGTTGTTTTAAAAAAATAAAAATTGTATATTTAACCGTCGTTTTATGTTGTCAAGATATAGTTATTTTTTCTTCTCCGTATTACCCACAAAGAGAGGGTAAAGTGTAGGGGTGTGCATATTTAAAAACCAAACCAAACTGAAACCATTACTTATGGTTCGGTTTAGATCCTAAACTTGTTTCATTATAAACCATATTTTTTTACAAAATCAGTCTGGATCAGGTTCATAACCGGTTTGCACAAAATTAAACTGTTTTTATTTTGATCCATTTTGAAGCCAGGATTTGTATAAAAAAGATACAAATAAAATAACCATCACCATAGAATTCATATTACAATTGTGCCACTCACCTTCTCCTTCAACCTTTTATCACAAGCCCGGGAAGAAGCCATAACCATCACCGTTGTTGTCGCGGGATACCCCACTAGCTTGTCCCTTTCCTTCGTGCATTCACTATCGGAATCTCTCCCGCCACCATGTCCATTTTCTGCCGCATATCCCATGTTGGGATCTCGTCCGCCGCCGAGCCATTCGTCAGCACGGAGCTGCGATTTCGTCGGTGCGGAGTTGCGATTTCAAATTTATGGTAGAAAACAACAGATCTTTGATTCGAATATTAACCTCTTATGCAACAAATAATTCAATTTCTTGATCAATTTTCACTTCACATGTTCATTGCTGCAACTGCATAAGCTTCGATTCATGATGAAGAGAGTTTATGATTCGATTAGCCTTGAGATTGTTCTCTGGAAGGCTTTGTTCTTCATGAATGAAATTAAACCAGTTATACAAAATTAAACCGGTTTTGAGAAACAGTGTTCCAATCTATTTTTTAAGTTTTAAAATGGATTGGGTCAGTTTTGGTTTGGGTTTTTTAAATTGATTAACTGAATTTTTATGGTTCTTGTGATCCAAATTTTATGCACACCCCTAGTGAAATGTATCCTTATTCTATTATCCTCCAAAGTTCATATTTATGTGTCAAAGAAATAGTTTTTTATTTTTTATTTTTATACAACATTACAATGAGGATTTAAATATAATATACTATTAAGAACGTGTTTGGATGCATGGTTACCATCCCTTTCTTGCACCCTAATGCATATATATTCCACCGTGATAATCAGAAGTAACAAAATCCAACTTCTATGTTAATAAGATTTTCAACGTACGTTGGTTGTCGAAGTTACAAGACCAAACAAGCACTAAGTTCACTTCTCTAAAAAGACATCTCACATGCATGAGTTTCTTTAATATTATCTGGCATTATGCTGATGATGATTAATCGTTTCTCTAAAGAGATATTACAAACAATTTTCTCATTTTGCGTAGGATTTTCAAATATCAGTCTTTTTTTTTTTTTTTAAAAAAACAAAATGGGAT
>Ga0228711_1007016_pt1 | contig 16498 bp, 11 predicted proteins | sample MedpolnodulmetaG_2_FD_177996 | JGI IMG/M metagenome (GOLD analysis project Ga0228711, IMG submission 177996) | Root nodule microbial communities from Medicago polymorpha collected in Santa Monica, California, United States - brown nodules | ecosystem: Host-associated > Plants > Roots > Nodule...
AATATGATGAGAGTGGAATCAAGATATTGAGGAACAAAAAGTGAGCTTGGTTCCATAGTGATAAAACCAACGTGCAAGCGTCTTTCAGATATTCTACCACCATGACTCTCCAACACTCTCATCTCTCTTGCGTCAGTCTTCACCACACGCTTTGAGTTTTGCAACAAGAACAATTTTTTGTCTTGCGTTGAAGGTCCATTTGATCTATCTTCTGCCTCGACCCACATTCCCATTGTCATGGACACACCATGACAAAGAATAAGAAACATGATCAAAAGGGGCGCTTTGTTTCCCATGATTTTTGTATTGCTTACAATTATTGAAGCTAGCTTGAGTGATAAGGAAGAACAAGGAGAGTTTATTTATAATAAAAAGATAGTGGGAACATGGTTTTTTTTTAGGAGACACATGTCAGACAAGAGGATTTCCACCGGTGCAAACGCACGGGAGAAATTAGTATTTTTTTGTAATGTCATAGATGTTAACTCTCAAAACACAATGTAAAATACTCCATTTAATCAACAATATTCCATTTAATCTCTTTTAGTTCCATTACACAATATTGACTGATAATCATCAAACAACGATATGAGATAAAAAGTAACAAAAACAAATATTGCATAGATAAAAGATATTCTAATCAACAAAGTCCTTCTCAACAATAAATTAAACATCTCTTGATGGCTCCAAATGTCACCACAAAATAAATGAATGGAAAATATTGATGGAAACATAAATCAAATATCTATATCCCCATGTTTAATGACTATAAAACTTTGAACTTAAATAAAATATCATTAGTCCCCCGTGTTTGAGGAATTCCTAAGAATCTTCCTTTACATCAAATTGGATGTATATGTAGCTTGATACTTGCTATATATAATAAGATCAAAGTCCAATAGAAAGGCTTGCATAAATTATATATTACCCTTTATCATAATTTTTAAGGATGATAAAAATAATAATTAAGTATAAAGATGAAGTGCTAAATAAAAGTTCAATAATGTTTATTGTGATTATTAAGGCCATGTCCAGTTGATAGTATTGTAAAGCAAAATCTTATATTAAAAGAAAACATGCAATCAGTCCCATCCAAACTTATAAGAATAATAAAATGAAGGAAAAATACATTTTCCAATAAGTTGTGCTCTGTTGGTGAGAAACATTCGATCAAGGACAGACAAAGTCTTAAGATTGAAAAGTTTTACTATTTTAGCATTGGATGTTTTGTGCTTTATATGACTTCCATTCCATTGCAGCATTTTCCTTCTTGCTTTAAAAATGAATTGGTAACCTTAGTACTAAATGAGAGAATTTTTACGGTACATTCGGCAATTTGACGTGTACCGATTTTTTTTAGAAGCCAGAATGAAATGAAATTAAACAATTATCATCTTATCACAAGATGTGCATATAATAGTAACAAACAAAAGTCATACAAAAGTACCAGAAACCTAAACCGGTTAAACAAAAATAATTGAAGTGCTAAGTGGGCATCTCAAGATAAACTAAGGGATTTATCCATTTTTCCATCAGACATGTAAATCAAAAAGATAAATTAGGTTTAAGCCACCAAATGACTAACATTTTCACCTTATCAAGTTCAAGTATGTGAATCAAAAGCCCTTTATCACGAAAAACACAAGCATTTTTCTCCGTCCAAATACTTCAAACATGAGCAACTCGGTTAAGATGAAGACTTGCATGTATCTCTTTAGAGAGCACAACACCGAGCCACCAAACTAGGTAGCATGATTAGACCATTTCTAATGGGAGGGTCTTAATCATTTTGGAAGAATCTTTTTCAGGCTCTTATAAGATCCGGGGTCTTACTTAAGACCCTCACTTTTAACCAGGACCCTCACTCTATTAATATTAAAAAATTGAAATGCAATGATTTAAAATTATTGATAGTTGATTAGCGGGTCTCATTTAAGAAAATTTTTGGGAGATACAGAGTTGGAGGGATTGAGTTCTTATTAGGCACTACTATTAAAAAATTATAAATAAGTAATATGTACACGTGAGACCCGTTTAAGTACCCAAAAATGGATTTTTTTTTTTTCCATTGTGGATGCTTTAGAAGCATAATTAGAGAGAATGCTATAAATGCGAAACCAATTTAAAACTAGATCCCAAATTTCACCAAACCAATCACAATAAGAAAAACAATGATGAACATATTCATCTGCCCCATAACCTCCAATGCATAGACGAGAACCATCATGTAAGATTCCATGACATAACAAGTTATCCTTAATTGGAATTCTACTGTAAAAGAAATCGTCACGCGAACACCGACATTTTTAACGGAACTCTCTTGTTTCATGTGATTTCCGTAAGAGTAGAGAGCACCTTCATCAGGATTTAGTTGCCAATCTCAAACATCTCTTTTGTTTTCTTGCAAAAATATATTATACAACAACAGAAAACACTCATCCAAACTTTCCCTCCTCCCAAGAATGAAGTCTCATAGACCACCTTCACCCATCACCTTCGACGCCTAACATAAATCACACATCTCCTCAACTGACACAAAACGATTATTAGCTAATTCAAACAACCTCTTAAATCTTAAACATAAAGGTCCTCATTTCAGTCAATGGTCTAATCAAAATAAATTATTAGCTTCTTCATCCACCGCTCTTACTAAGTTATCATCAAACAAATTATCAACTTCTACCTCAACACATTTTTTGACACCCATAATATCTTTCTACCACACCGACACACACGACCATCCTTCAAACCATACCGAGTTGGCAACATCTTAAACAACAACCCCCTGATTCACATGCATATCCAACATTGTTTACCTAATAAATAAAGGTTAAACTCCCTAACCTTACGAACTCCATTTGATCTTCAAATTAATAGTTAAATGAGTTTTTGTGTTAAAAAAATCTATTTTCTATTTTTTTTAAAATTATAATAACTAGTAAATATTGTTTACCGAAAGTGCGGTGAGATAAAATTTATTTTATCTTTTTAATTTTAATTACTCATAATATTACTATAAAATGTTTATCACAATGAAATAAAGAATGTTTTCCGGAATTGTAGTCACGGTTAAAATAGTGGTTGATAATAAAATTTCTCTCAAAGTTTGTCACTACTTTATTTTCCCTGTCAAATTCAATTGATACCCATTTTCACCGAAACTCATAAAAATCATACACATGCATCTCTACAAGATTCGCAAAACTTTTGATAACACTAGAATGTGAACAATAATTTGTCTATCAATCACTTGATTTCTTATCATCAATGGAGAATGAAGCAACAATGTGAAATTTAATTTAGTCCATTGTGTTTCATTTAGTGCATAGTTATACATTCATTGCGTCCACGAGTTATATTCAACCGGTAAAAATGTCGAAATTATTGGGTAGGATATTGTGACTAAGTTTCAAACTTCAACTCCTCCACTCAGACCATCCACAACAGAGCACCCTAAATTGGGTGCTTAAATTGAATTCATATGTCCACATCACTCATTTTACCATAATACTTTATAAGCATCAATTTCCTCCAACCCAACACCTTAAAAGAAAATATTAAATAGGTCCTGCAAATAATTTTATATCATTATATTTCAACAAAATTTATTTATTTTATTAAGATTTATTAAATGGGACCCTATGAAAAATGAAAAGAGAGAGAAAGAGGGTGTTTCCATAGCCACCCATGTATTATACTCCACAATGGGGGTGCCTATTTAATGTGGTGCTAAATATGTGAAGTATCCACCATTGTGGATGGTCTCATACGTGGAGTTTTCAATGATTATTGTGATTTTAATAAGCTTTTATTATCATTTTTTCTCATTAATACTCATTTTCACCTAAAACTCATCAAAATCATACACATGCATCATAATAATTATATGCACAAATAATATTTGCTAAGGAGCAACTTATGAAGTTATACTGCCTTTGTCACATTCATTGTAATTACTATTATTTTTATAATTTTATCCTTTAATAAGTTGAGAGAGATTTTTTTTTTGAAGGAAGAGAGTGTGTTAATTTATGGTTTTAATATAGTCCTTATTGATGATTAAAGAAAAATATGTCAAATAAATATGTGTATGCATAAAAAGAACAACTAGGGAAAAAAAAATCTGAAAAAAGGTCTTATATTTAGAGGATAGAGGTAGTACAAGCAATTATTTGACTATTAATATTGAATTGATTCAATTGTGGTAAGAGACTTTGACCATTAACAAATTGTCATAAATTCAATTTCTGACTCTCGTATATGGAGAAGATATTTTGGTTTTAATGATTGTTATTTATTTACTTCAATCAAAGTTGAAAAATAAATAAAGATGACTTAGGCAAAAATTTATATGGGAACACTTGAAAATTTTCATAGATACAATAACTTTACTTTATAATATAGAATTATGCAATTATATAATAGACATTTCTTTGTCTAATCAAATAATTAAAGAGGTTTTTTTGGTATCCTCAAAGGTATACTGGTTCAAATGCAACACTAATGAATAATTAACAAATTATATTTTTAAAATATCAAAACGACAGTTATATATAAACGCTAAATCCGTAGTATACTTAAAAAGGAATCAAGGGACTACAAGACAAGGAAGGAGCTATAAATGGACCGTATATATATTGCTTTAGAATCAAATTTAAAAGATACAAATTTAACCAAAAAAAAAATGCAGCACTAATGGTTTGTTAATGATAACCCTGGTCCAACTGTTTGTGGAGGATTATTTTTAGAGATACTTCTGCAGCTTTTATTAGATGTTTTGCTTACAATCTAGGTATCAATAATGCTTTCTATGTTGAATTGATGGTTATTATGCTCGCAATTGAGATTGCTTATAAAAAAGGGTGACATTGTCTCTGAATTGAATTTGATTCACAATTTATATGTTTTCAAGTCTCACTATACGGTTCTTTGGAATTTAATAACTCGTTTGCTCAATTGAATGACTCTTATTAGAAAGTATACATTTTATTATCTCACACATTATTCTGGAAGGCAATCAATGGGTTGATAGGCTTCCCAAATTGCACAGTTATTATTTGTAGGATAACATTCCATTTTTTTAACTCATTAAAAATGAGCTTTCCATTTTTTTTATACCCTTATCTAGCAAATGCAAAATTATTAGTTTTCACATCAAGTACCAGCTTGTAATGCAGAAGATATCAATATTGAATTTTCATCTATTGTGGTTCATGTGCAGCAATAACACTGGTCCTCATTTTTGGAAGTTGGCTAATGAATCATCTTATCTATGACAGAACTTCAAGTAGAAGCCAGATTAATGCTGGTCGCTAGCTGGTCCTCATTTTTTATTATGGCAAATGTGAATCATGTGTATTAACTATTAAGTGTATAACAATACAACATTAAGGAATAATCCAGATTAGCGATCAAACTAAAGTCTCAAAGACAGAAAGAATATCAGAATTTGAGTAAGAGCGATTGATCATGACACATGATCAGGCCACATGGGTTAGGGTATAAGGGACTCAATAGATTTATAATTTCTTCTAAAGTGAACAACTTAGAATATATAAAAAAAAATTCATTTCAACTGCTATACATTCATAATTAATTATTACTCTTCCCAATTTCAAATTATAAGAAGAAAAACAAAAAATATAAAAACCAATAAAATTATTTATTATTGTAATTTTTTATATTTTTAAATATATCATGTGAAAAATTGTGTGATATTAAATACATTCTTAATATTAGAAAATATATATTTTAAATGAGGGTAAAGAATCGCAAAAATTTCTTATAATAAAGATCAAATGCACTCCCTCATTTCCGAAATACAAGCCGCATTTTTATGATATGTACTATTCACACAACTTACTTTGACCATATTTTTAACTAATATATAAATACAAATGTTAACATGTAAGATGTTGTTTGATTTGTCACGATAAATATTTTCAAAATATTAGATATATATATATATATATATATATATAAAATTGTTTATTGTAAATAATTAAATATATTAATGGTAAAAATTGTGAATCTGCATGTGTGAAGTGGTTGACTGCAACATTTCTTTGTAAATGAAGTAATATGTATGTACATTTCAAACTACTTATTTTATATACTCTGAAGTGAATTATTGGACGAATATGCACAATAATCGGATACTTCTTTCGGATGATGTATTCAATTTGCTCACAAAATTGATGGCAAGCACATGCATGCATTAGTTTTTCCCTGGGTTCGGATCCATTCAAAATGTATACATCATGAAACGATGCACGTCATCGTGTTTGTACTAAGTTAAGGAAAAGATAAGACGATAACTTTGAACGAGAAACTACTGCATAATCAAATGCAGCATGTTAAAAATGTTTGATTAAATCGTTTAAAAAACTATATTAAGATCTTAACAATTAGTTATGAGTAAACAATGATGTAGTCAAACAATAAATCATAATCGTAAACTTGACCCTTATCCTATTTAAAACTTGAAGAGAACAGTTACATTGTATTGTATTAATTCTATTAAAAAAATATATCAAATATTATATTATCTAATTATTGATGGAACAGTGGTAGACCTTGAAAAGAGGGATAAGGAGTATATGATCTTTAAGGTTGATTTGAGAAAAGACTATGATTCAGTGAGTTGAAGTTTCTTGGATTATATGTTTACGAGGTTTGGTTTTGATGAAAAATGGAGAGGTTGGATGCGGGCTTATGTGTATTCGAAGGATTTGTCGGTTTTGGTGAATGAGAGTTCTACGGAAGAGATGAAAAATAGTAAGGGGATTAAGCAAAGTGATCCACTAGCACATTTTTCATGGTAGTTAGTGGCTTACTAAGTGAAATTCAAGGGTATAGTCGTAAAAAAAATATAATAATAAATTTTGCATTAGTATTCTAAAGTGACAGTTATTTTGTGATAGGAAAAAAATGAAAATAAGACACTTATAAGAGGGAGGGATAATATGTTTTATTAATGAGTGGTTATACATTGACATCCTTATGTGGATGTACCACCCTTGTACCACTCTTAGCTGGCAAAATTTATATTAAAAAATCCATCTTAATCCATGTCATTTGTACAAGAAAAAAATCAATGTTTTCTCTTTTATTCACTCCCGTGCCTCTCTTTTTCCCCACCTCCCACCGCCGTTTCGTTTTCCACCGCTGTTTTGTTTTCCGTCGCCACCCCCTCCTGGCCTCTCTCAACACTACCATCGTCTCCTTGTCATCGTACCTCCGCCCCACCCCCTCTGCAACACAACACTCCACCAGCACCACAACTGTCGTGGCCTTCACACCATCCACAACTCTTCTCGTTCACCACCCTCAAATCGCACCACCATCACCATTACCATCATAGTTGCCGCCGTTCTCACCACACTCCGTCAACATCGTCGTCCTCGTCACTGCCCTCTCACTCCACCACACTCCGACCACGTCGCCGTCGTCGTTGGATATCGAGAAAACTCAGGCGAGGCAAACAACATTTATCAACCAAAGCCATTTAGTCAAGAAATTTTTGTATATAGCATTCATACCAAATCCAATTAGTCATCAAATTTTTGTATTTCAATTGAACATATGTAACATTGAAAAACATAACAACATGAACCTGCAAGATTGCAAGAAAATAGCACGGAATAAGTGAGAAGAGAAAAAGAGAGATAGATCATCCTAATAAGAGAGAAGGAGTAGAGAGAAAAGAAAAAATGCATATAAGATTTGAGGGGAAGGAGAAAGTTCAGAGAGGGTGAGGATAGAGAAAACATGAAATATCATTTTTACCCCATGCTTTTTAATAAAATTACAGAATTGTCATCCACATCAGCAAGTGGTATAGAATGTGTACAAAAGGGAGTGGTGGATCTATCATTTTCCTTTATTAATATATATCATCCTTTTGGAAATTTTAATGTCAATACATTGAGTCTTTTTCCTTTGTTATTTTTTAGGGACAAATGAATTTGTCCCTATATAATATAGCGCAAATTTTGTTTTATGTACTCATAAAATAAGTAGAATGTTTGTGCCCCTACCAATATTTCCAACATGTAATTTTATTCCCTGCTAAATTCAAATGTATTTAATTAACCTTAAATTTTTAAATAATTTTTTTTTTTGCGGAGGTGTTTTGCATATTATAAAATTTATCATCAAAATTTGATTACAATGTCCAAATTTTCATTATTTTTATCTTGAATTTTCAGAAGTTAAAAAAAATTCATATTTCATTCATTTAATGTTAAAAACACTTTAATGGATACAAAAAATCATTTAAGAATTTAAAGATCATCAGTGAGTGTCTAAAACTACGACATACTGAGCCAAATCCCTCTGAAAGACCACATTGCCTCAAAAATTAAGATTTGGAGCTTCTAAAAAGTTGTAGTGGAAGCAATGTTGGATGTGAGTTTGAGCATTCAAACATGTAACTATGTACTTACTTAAACTATTTTGATTTAACACAAACTGAAATTATGTGGTGTAAATTATTTTTTTGTTAAGTAGCTTAATGATTAGAATTCACCTTTTTTAAGATGAATAAGTGGGGCGTACAGGGTTTGAACTCTAACCCCTGCATATAATAATGCATGTCTGAGTTAAGCTCACTATGACATGTGGTGTAAAAAAATTATGAGAACCAAAGATACCACTTTTTTTATGAGGATGGAAAAACGATTTTTGCTAGGCTTAAATATGTCTTTCGTCCCTGCAAATATAGGTCATTTGAACTTTCGTCCCTGAAGTTACTAATCATTCCAATCTGCCACTACAAAATTTAACCATTTGACTTTTGGTCCTACTTAGTTTTTTTCCTGAGGTGGATTGTCATTAGCGCCATGGTGCCCATGTGGTAAGTGATGATTGGGAGAAGTGGTTGGCTTAAATAGGTCTTTCGTCCTTGTAAATATAGGTCATTTGAATTTTTGTCCATGAAATTACTAATCAGATGTAATTAGGACCACTTTTCAAATGATTAATATTTGCAATGGCAAAATGGAAGGATTAGTAACTTTAGGGAAGAAAATTCAAATGACCTATATTTACAGGGATGAAGACATATTTAAGCCTTTTTGCTATATGTATAAAAAAAAAAATATGAACCCTATTTTTTATGGAAAAATGATTAACAAAACAACCATTCGAATGACCACTAATAAGAATTAAGTACTCCAACAAATTTACGATTCAAGTCAAATATAAAAAATTACATTTCAAATACCCTATGCAAATCTACACTTAAGTCAAATATAAATAGAATTATGCTAACTTATGACTTCTAAACACGTATTAAATATCTTAAAAGTAAAAATATTATTTTAAATATTCGCCTTCGATTAATATAAAATTTAAAATTAAATTCAATACACTTATTTCATCAAAATATTTATACATTTAATTCATTTTAGGCTTTAAAATTCACAAGTTAGTCTTGACAAAATAAAGATGCACAAGTTAGCCCTCCTTTTATAAAAAGCTAGTAATTCCCTTCACACGCAAAAGATTATTGCATGTTCGGTGAAAGAGGATTTTCTGTTATAGACGAGAAAAACAAGATGAATTGTCGACAGGTGACATTGTAATTATTGGTTGGTTGCTTCGAAATCATCTCACGTGGGCAGCACGTGATTTTATTTACTGCCTCCTCCTTTTTACAGAAATGATATCTAAACACACCTTTTTAGACACAAATACGACACTAGGGGCAATCTCGTAGTTTCCAATAAAATCTAGGGGTATAATTGAATTTACAGCTGCAACCTCTCTCTCTCTCTCTCTCTCTCTCTCTCTCTTATCGTCTATTCTCTTTCTTTCTCCCCTCCATCTCTAAACATAAACACAGTTCAGACCACCACCATCATCGCCGGCCGTCAACATCAATCACCACCCCGCCATCCTAATCCACCACCAATGAGAGAGACCGGGCCAGAAAGAATTCCGGTGAAGAGGTGCAAGTGCAATCACCACTGACCTTTCAAATCTGACATTATACATGGCAACCTCCTCTTTTCCCTCGCTTCGACCACGACCTTCATCTCACTGGTTGTCGCCTCTCTCTCTCTCTCTCTCTCTCTCTCTCTCTCTCTCTCTCTCTCTCTCTCTCTCTCTCTCTCTCCCCCGCTGCTGCATTGTTTTGCTTCTATGGTTTCAGATCTGTTTTTTTCGGTCGCTTTTGCAAAGGATAAATTGGAAAGGAGAACGGCAGTGGTCGCTGGTGGCCGGACAGTTGAAGAGGGGTGAGTGTGTGGAATGGTAGTGGTGGTGTGAGCTATGAGGGAGAAGCAAATGGTGGAGGGGTGAGAGAAGATACAGTAACAGGGAAAAAAAACAAAAAAAGTAGAAAACATCGTATAAATATACAGTGGTGTCTGTATTGTGTTGGTTTCTTTGTGTTCACTTATCATTGCTGAACTTTTTATTACAGTTCCACACAATCACGTGTGCTGATCATTATATTCGTATACTCACTGCACTCAATTGTCTCTTCAAAATAGTGAACACCAATCAGGGGTGGATATAAACTTTTGATATTGGTGTGGCTAAAATATCAAAGAAACTATATATATTAACTAAGCGTACTTATGAAAATTGGTCCACGGAGAGTTGAATCAATGACGTGTTGATTGTTAAAGCATTATCTACCGTTAAGCCGAGTTATAACACATGCAAAACATACAACATATATTATATATAATAGATCATTTAAGTCTAGTATACAAAAAAAAAAAAAAAAATTGGGTTGTAATTTGGTGTGGTTGTGCCTTATATTGGGTCCGCCCTCGACTCCAATCCCGGTCAAAAAAATGGTTCTCCAATTAAAATATTTCAAAACCTGAGTCTCACTTATACATAATTATAAAATAAAATTATACTAGGATCTTGATAACGAGTGTTTTTAAATTTTAAGGTATTGGTTGAAGAATTTAATTTATTAAAGAGAACTTTATTTCAAAAATACAAATTGTTAAGACGCTAAAAGGTCGGTCTTCTCGCCCCCTTAATTGTGGCATTGTGTTTATAGGTTATTATCCATTTTGGCCTTGTGTGATGGCGGTAGCCCAGGACACCACAATTTTAGGGGCACCAATCTTTTTTTACTACCTATATATATTACCATTAAAAAAAATGCTAATTGCTGACAAAATTATAGGGGCACTACAAATTCAAAACTAGTAAATGATGTGATTAAATGAAATAAGTTAACTACATGTACCAAAACCAAAAAATATTGACTACATCCATATTAAAATAAAAATAATATTGACTACATGTACCAAAAAATCAGTCAGCAAATTAAACTTGTGTAATCTATGATTCTATGAAAAGCAAGTAAATAGTCAATAGTCTAATTGGGGCACTTAAATTGAAATAATGATATGGAGTGTTATGAATAATAAAGAGATAAATTTTTTGCTTTTCAATATTAACACTCAAAAGTCACAATATTTTACCTAGTTTATGAGTTTCTTTTCTTTGTAGTTCTCATTCTCTATGTTTAATCTCTGCATCTCCATTTGTAAACAAAAAATATCTCTTCATCTCAATGCTGCAACTGCAATTGTTAACAACAATTCAACGAGGAAAATATTTAAATAATTTTAAATGCTTGGTCTTTTTTTTTTATAGGAAACAAGAATAAATCAAAGAAGAGGAAAAGGGAGAGGAAGAGGAAGAGGAAAAGGAAGAGGAAGAGGAAGAGGAATAAATCAAAGATTCATACTTGTTTTCTTCTTGCACAATGTCAAATGAAATGTTTAATAGTTTTTCAGTTCATTTCTCTTAATCTTATCATTTTTTGTGGATTTTTTTATATAAGGGCACCACTCTCTTGATTCGCCAAAGACATCTAAATTTAAAGGGCCGACGCTGATGACCTTTCACAATCTTGTCATTTTTAAAAGGTGCATTGTTAAGCCAAAGAGTTGTATGTTGTTTACTGTTAGGTTTGATTCACAAACAATTCAGAACTTTTGGTGTATCAAAATGTATTCAACTTTTTTTACAAAAAGAATGTTCAATTAATGAAGCTTCTTTTTGGCTTTTAATGATCATTTGCTGTTGTCTCCAAAACTATTAACACGGGGTGAGAAAATTATTAAAAAAAGCTCTAAACTACCATAATAATAATAATAATATAGGTTTCGTTAACGAGTGTCTTTTTTTTTGTGGTGGCTGGGGGTTGAACCTCAGACCTTGCATATATTATGCATTGTCCTTACCAACTGAGTTAAGATCCAAGGATAATATAGTTTTTGCTAACGAGTGTCTAAAGACATTGTTTAAGGATTCTATTAAAAGAAATTTTGTCTTGAAAATGCAACTTGTTCTTTTGGTCAATGCAAATATTACACAAATTTTTATATAAACTTATTGATTTCGTACTCTAATCAATGCTCTAAGAACACTCGTTAACATTTCTTTAATAATAATTGACATTTAGGAATTTTATTTTTTTCTAACGGCAACTTTTTTAACGTGTGCAAAGCTATACTTGGTTGTTGTTCAATCTCCCATGTTGATGTTGCCTAGATTTGTCTTTTACATTGACATACTCTATATTGGAATGAAAATTTGTGTTATGGTTGAACTATAATGATCCAAAGCCACAAAGTCAAAAGCAACCTTTGAAGAGGAAATTGGGCACACTCATGAGGAGAACAATTTTTTTAATATTAGGTGACCAAAAAGAGTTTTAAAACTCAAAACATCAGCAGCATAAACACACCAAAATAAAATATTTCCCCTTTTAATCTTGAATATTGCAAAGACTACATGGTGTGGAAAAATTTCAACATTAAATTGATAGAGGGAACTATAACCTACTGCTACATAAGCTCTTCATAACATTATTGTCTCCATAATAAACCTTATAGAGGGAATTAACCTACTGCAACATATGTTCTAGCTAACCTAGTTACTTTGATATTAGATCAAAATTGTAATTTTATTCTTTATAAAAATTGGGGAAGGGGAAAATTATTATTGATTAAAATGGTAGTATTAATGACTATTTTACAACTATCTCCGAGATGATTTGAACTTCATTCTTTAAAGTTATAAGATCAAGCGCTTACTGTATCTCATGAACAATTCTAAATTATAATTGATTTGCTCAACTTCATGTCCAAAGAGGCTCCCACAATGAATTTTGGCTAGTGTTGTCCTCAAAGAAGTTGAGATTATTTTGATAATCACTGCTGTAGGCAGGACTTGAAATGAAGTTGTCCACTGACTGTTGTGGAGATTCATTTGGAGTAGTTTCTTTCATTTCCATACAAATCAAAGCTAGGAGATTGGATTGTTGTAATTGCATGTTAATAAGCTCAGCTTGTGACTTAGCTAGTTGTGCTTGAAGCTCATTGACTTGCTTTTGGAGGTGACAAATTGCACCTGCACATCCATACACAGGGTCTCTTATTCTTGCACTAGCCTCATAAACCATGCTACTAACTGCATCAGCTCTTTGAGACTCTGGAAGTTCCTGAAAAAAAATGGAGGAGAATAATTTTATCATTAATTATGAGTGCTTGAATCAATGCTTGTCTTGAACTCTCAATCGGTCACACTATACAACTTTGACTCAAGTAGTTAATTTTGAGAAAATTCGAGTTAGAATCTTGATAAAAATAATCATGTCTAAATTTTATTTAATTATTGTTCGAACTTTGAATTATCAGGGTCTTTCACTATGAATAAGTAATTTAAAACAAAAAAATTGGTCCCAGTATACATTTAATGTCAAAATACTATAGACAAAATCATTTTAATTACTACTTCATCTAGTCACTATTATAAGTAACACTTCATTTTTTAGATACAATGAACAATTAATGTATCTAATCTATAATAAAAACTAGATACATTAATTATTTAATGAGTTATACTAACCCATTGAATAATTGTTAAGGATTCAAAAAAACGAAATAATTGTAAAATTTCATGTAAAAAAAGTTGTTTTTAATTTTTCAATAAATTAAATGCATAATTTCCAAGCTAAAGTTGTTACTTTAAACTTCTTATCATGTGCCGTAAAGACACTTATTATCAAGTTTTATTTATAATAATAATAGAAAAGCTTATGTATGAAATTGAATTTTCAAAGGAAAAATTAAATATGTGTAAATGTCAACTATATTGTCTTGAGTATTAAATGGTTTTCTTGTTAGAATTAATGGTAGAGGCCCACCACACGGTATATGTTAAATTTAGGTTGTTGAAAAATCATTATTTTGAGGCCTTTTGTCGTCGAGAGTGAAATTGCATTCTTTCTACTAGATATTAGAGGTTGACTATCTATAAAAATAAGAAAACCTCCTCTAATGAAGAAAGTTGCATAGATACAAACACAAATAAAATTATTTAAATACATACAACAATAAAAAAATTTAAATGATAAATAAATTATTCAACATCATTAAATGAATTTATTTTTTAGAAAAAAGTATATGAGTGAGTGTGCCAAATTTTTTACATTTGGGTTTGTTCCTAAGCAAGACTTTCTCTGCTAAACATATTTATTATTCAATAAATCTAACAAGTGATTTTTTTTTATAATAATGATCGAAGATAGTACAATTTTTAGATTCAGTTGCTCTAAAATGATTGAATGTAAAACAAGCAATTGATTGGTATACTGTAATTTCTTTCACAACAGATTTAGTATAGTAATAATAGCATTGTAAGCTAAATTAAAATAAATTATAGTATAGTAAAGTGTTACTAATAGAAGGAATAAAATAAAAATATATGCAATTATAATTATATTGATGTGTACTATATCTTTTGTGAGACTAGTTTAAGGGTATCATTCAAAATTAATTAGGAGACTAGTCTTATCATATCTATTCATCCCCATCAACATACCATATATAGAAAATCATACAACACTAGTCAACAAATGGTCCACTAGTCTATGCACAGTAGTATGTTTGTTATCTATTCTTCATTCTTCATTTACGTCTCTTCATCATATTGACACAAAAAGGAAAATCACGTGTCATATAAAGAGCATGATTCAGATCGCTAGTGTAGAATATCATGTTTACATACGTGGTCAAATGGTGAAATATATAACAAATGTGCAGTGCATTTTTTATAGATCAAAATATGTGAATAGTTAGGTGAATTTGACGGAATCAGATGTGCTAGATTAACTTTGACAAAAATAATATTTTAAAACTTAAACAAAATCTAACATGTCGTTATGATTTTGTCAAATTCGTTGTCATTCCAAATTCACAAGATTTTATAGGCCTATATAGCTACTTAGGCTAGTGTGGTCCTGTAATGTAAAGTAAAACTACCTGTAAGAACTTGATGATGTTGCTGGCACCAAATACACGGTGAGCAGTGGTAAATTTGGAAGGTTCAGTAGGAGGGAAATAAGGTGCCAAAACACATTTCTCAGCACATCTTCTTCTCAAAATCTTGCAAGCAGCACAAGGACTCATGACAACTTGAGGAGCCATAGGTGGTTGTGAAGATGTTGGAGATTGAGAAAATGGAAGAGAGGAAATTTGAGTGTTTGTGTCATTCTCCATGTTTTCTTTTGTTGTTGTGTTTGGTGTATAGCTCTACTTGTTGTTTGTGTGTTTTTATGGGTACAAAAGAGGGGTTTGAGAATTTGAGAGTGAGTGTAGTGTGTGTGGGGTTGGGTTTAGAAGCTAAAAGGAGAGAGGGCTTTAATTTATAGGAAAAAGAGGATGATATGTTGGGGAGTTTGGCAGCACCGTCATCTACAATGGCTAAATATCGGAACCAAATAGGAAACTTCTTTTTAGATAAAAATTAAGAGTTGTGTTATTTAAACAATCATTAAATTTTAATGACAACTTTTGGGACAACCATAAATTTATAAAGAAAAAAATATATTGACACAAAAACTAAAGCAATAGAAAGAAAGTAAAAAAAGAATGTGAATATGAAAGAGAAAGTTGTCACAAAACTTGTCAAAAAATGGTTGTACAAATATCATTTCTCAAAAATTAAACTTGGTATTCCATGACTTATCACACTCATGCTCATTACACAACAACCACTTGCGCTAAATATTGATGGTAAATGCAGCATGACACTATTGATCAATAGAAATTAAACTAAATATCATGTGATACTTACTTGCGTTGCGCATCAACTTATAGTAGAAATTGGGTTACACGCACTGCACACCAACCACTTGTACTAGATCACCGTGATAAATACAACAAGGGACTTTGACATTGCATTTTTACTCAAACTTTTTAGGCAATACACATTTAAGTTACATTTATTTTATTTTTTAGGGAATTTAAGTTACATGTTTTATATATCTTTTATTTAGCTCATTTATAATAGGTGTGACATTAATTAAGAAAAATAACGTCATATTGAAATGGGTTAAATTACGTGGCTGCATATTTCCTCTCTTCGGATCTCACTTCCACGTTAGGTGTTTTGGATTGCGATGCATCACTTGGCAGCTTGTATGAAAACCCTTCCCAACTTTGAAAAAACT
>Ga0228711_1007017_pt1 | contig 16497 bp, 13 predicted proteins | sample MedpolnodulmetaG_2_FD_177996 | JGI IMG/M metagenome (GOLD analysis project Ga0228711, IMG submission 177996) | Root nodule microbial communities from Medicago polymorpha collected in Santa Monica, California, United States - brown nodules | ecosystem: Host-associated > Plants > Roots > Nodule...
TATTTTTCTTTCTTTTTGTTCCTCTTTTTTTTTTTTTTTTTTTTTTTATCCTTACTGGAGTTCTCATCTTTGGTAAACCTTACGAGTTTCCCCTTTTTGATGACCTCCTCAATAGCATCTTTCAGGTGAAAGCAATCAGTGTTGTGTTTTGCCGATTTGAGAAACCTGCAAAATTTGGACATGTCTGGTCGTACCCCTTCTTTGATAGGATGTCGATTTGTGACACTTGCTTCTCGGAATTCAACATTTTTGCATTCATGGTAGATTCTCTCCCTAGTTGTGTTTAGGGGAGTGTACTCCGTGAATTTGCTTATGATTTTCTTGCTTTTTTCTTTTCCTTCTTGTCTGCATTTCAGGGTTTGTTGTCAACTCATTTAAGCTTGATCTTCTCGGCTTCGTCAGCTAGTAGTTTCTCCACATGATTCATGTAAGGCTATTCCCAGGCTAACATGCCACTCATGTTTTTCAGCTCTTTCAATCTCAACTTTTCTTTGAACATGTTGTCTATTCAGAGTCTTTTTTTTGTTTTTTTTTTTTTTTTTTTTTATATATAAATGAAACACTTCATCTCGTCATTACCCTTGACTTCTACGATTTACTTGGTGAATCTTTCGATATACTTCCTGATCAACGTCTCCTTCTTACTTTGCACGACGAAACATTATGAAATTAATTGTTTTTCTTTGTAATTGTTATCTATGTAACCTTCTAATCCTAGCATTTTGGAGCCATAGTGCTTTTCACGCCATGATCTATGAGTTTGAGTATATTACATGCAAAATTATGACTAACTATGAGTTGAATGGTGTAAACACCAAGAATTTTAGCCGCCTGTAGGTGTAAAGTGCATTCAAAAGCTCACTAAATCAAACTCTTGCTAAGAAAATTGCTTTTCAATCTTTAAAAATTGTTCATTCCCTTAACTCATCTAGAGTTAACTCCTGTTCGGCATTTTTCAGCTAGAGATAACTCTTGCTGTCACTTTTAAGATCAATTGAACCAGGTTAAAAAGTGACTGAACCGATCTTAATTGTGTCAGCGGGATTTAACTCTAACTGAAAAATATCGAGCGGAAGTTAACACTAATTGAGTTAAGAAAATGAGCAATTTTAAAAGGGAGAAGAGTAATTTTCTTGATTTACGGAAATACAAGCTCAAATATGCATCGATAGACTCAAAAGTCACATTCATAAACAAAAGTGTTCCAGAAAATAGAAAATATAAAGTTTAAGTTTTTCCAATAACATTTATGTTATGGAAAATTGTTGATTTTTGATTCCTAAAGATATATCAACTTTTCGTTTTAGTCCCTCTAAAATTTTCCTTTGACTTTTAGTCCCTATAAAATTTCCAATCACCACTTTTGGTCTCCATTTTTATGTAAAATCATTTGTAGCCTTTCTATTTTTTAATGAAACTGTGCAGAAATATGTAAAATATTGCAAAAATCATTGCAAAAAAAAAATTAGAATTTTTTTTGGGAGAGATTCTTATAAGATTATTAACTTATTTGTAAAATTTTATTCAAAAATATAAATTCAACATATGAGTTTAATTAAAAGGAGAGAGTAAAAGTGAAGATGAAAAACTTTTGGGGGATTAAAATTTTAAAAAATATTTGGGTTAAATATGTTTTTGGTCTCTATAAAATTAGGACCTTTTAAGTTTAGTCCTTACTTAATTTTAATAGTTCTTTTAGTCCCTAACTTTTTTTTCCTGCACTCAGTATTAGTCCCTCCTCGATTCAAATTTGTTTAATTTATGCTTAAACTCTTGAGTTTTTGAACAATTTTTTGCATATGTGTTAAGATCATTACTAAAAGTTCCTTTGCAAAAAATTGTCGCAAAATTTGATTTCTACGTTCAGATTTTGTTAATTTTATCTTTAATTTTTTTCGTTTTCAAAAATTCATATTTAATTCTTTCATGTTAAAAAATTCAAAATTTTAGTAAATAAACCTTTCATAGTGTTTTAAACTTGTCTCAAAAAAATCGTTCAAAAATTTAAGAGTTTAAGGATAATTACACAAATTTTGTCGTAACAGGGACTAAAATTAAAAGTATTTTTTTTTTGTAGGGACTAAAAAATCTATTAAAATTAAGTAAGGATTAAACTTAAAAGTACCCAATTTTATAAGAACTAAAAACATATTTAACCCAAAATATTTTAAAGGTCTAAAACGAAAAAAATTGGTATATTTATAGGGACCAAAAATATATTTAACCCTATATATATATTTAAGAAAAGGATTAAATAAGTAAATGGTCCCCTAAATATATCAATATTTGATTTTAGTCCCTCTAAAATTTTCCTTAGGCTTTTGGTCCCTCCAAAATTTTCATTAATGAAATTAGTCCCTATTTTTTAGTCAACTCATGTCTAACCTTCATATTTTTTAATGAAATTTTCCAGAAATAGGTAGAAAATTATGACAATCTTAAAAAAAAGATTTTTTTTTTAGCAACCTTAAAAAAAAAATTAAAATTCATAACATGAATTTAATATAAATTTTTTAGCACCAAAAACATTAAAATTCATATTTAATTCATGTTTTGTTAAAAAATTCGATTTTTTTTGGTAGAGATTGTCATAATATTCTATCCTTTTCTGTGAAATTTCATTGAAAAATATGAAGGTTAGACATGAGTTGAGTAAAAAGTAGGGATTAATTTCATAGATGGAAAATTTTAGAGAGACCAAAAGCCTAAAGAATATTTTAGAGGGACTAAAGTTAAATGTTAGTATATTTAGAGGGACCATTTACTTACTTAAGCCTTAAGAAAAAATATAAAGTTCTGGAAAGCTTGTGTTAGGTTTATTGGTTTTCTAATTTTTATTGGTGTTTTTTTATAATAAAAAAGGGTAAAATGGGCAGTTTATGAATGTGGGGGCATGGTTGTGGGGACTGGGGTAAAATCTTCTTGGGTTTATGAGTATTACTTCTTCCCACGCTCTGAATTTCTAGCGCGCCCTATTTTTTTTCCCAAAAATACCCCTGTCCAAATTCTATATTTCAAATTGGATTGTTAGTGATTTTCGGATTTTTTTGGATTTTAAAATCCGGAATGCTCTTTTTCCATAAGTTTTTCATTTTAAGCTTTCTAATTCATAAAATTAAAGCAAATAAAAATACAAAACAGAAATAAAAAGACAAAAAGATAAAAACAACTCATTTTATTGATATATGAATAATACATTACAATAATTTTGAAGCTTTTTAAGCTTATTACATAAGAACCTAAAACTATTTCTAATTTTGTTACATAAGAACTTAAAACTATTTCTAAGGGGAGGGGGTAAGTTATACCAGTGGCTCCAGCCACTGGTAGAGAGGAAGAAGGGGGGAGGAAAGAGGAGGGAGGGGAAGAAGAAAACAATGCTGGCGGAGGCACAACGACCTCTAGGGAACAAGAGACCATGATGGTCAATATGACACCCATACAGACCAACCTCACACCCAGATTGACCCCTTCCTCGTTCACCGATCATATAACCCCTGATGGATTTCCAAAGAGGCCTCTTTCTATTAAAAGGTCAACGATGGAAACACATCGTTGTAGAAGGAAGATGAGAAGATGGTTTGAGAAATTGTGAGGAAATGGGGCTATTTATAGGGAGGGAGGGTAAAAAAAAGGTGTGAAAGCCATTAATTCAGTCAAAAATAGTGTAAAAACACTTTTTTTTTTGACTTGATCAGCCTTTGAAAACGTTTTCTATGTGGTGCAGACCACCGACCAAAAGCTTCTGATGCAGTCCCGATTATATAATTTGGATTATATAATCTGGAAAAATACGATGCTGTGAAACAAGGGAAACTTGGCTCTTTTTGTGTTGGGTTTTCCCCCGTTGTAGGGTGAGGGATGGTTCAGATTGTATAATCCAAAAATCTTGAGCATTGGATTCTTTTGTGTGATCCACATTGCACCGACAATTTATGTGGTCCACAACGCCCAAATAACTATTAATAGGGGTCCCTGTTTTCATTACAAGTAAACTACACCAGAAAAAAAATCATGGAAATCCCTGGCTTTGATTCGAACATCAAGCTAGCTGCAGTCTACTACAACGGGGGAAAACCACCCCACCTGTTTAGGATTCGCAACATTGTCACCCTCTCCGAGCTGAAGGATGAGCTGGATTAAATCAACCGTCAACTCAACCACAAAGACACAAGGAGGGTGGTCGGTGTTGAATATCGATGTCTATTGTCCGACTCAATCGGATCTCTTCGATTCAGCCAGATGAAACTCACGAACGACAACGACGTGAGAACCATGTTCTCTGTCTTTGGTCAGCACATTACTTGAGGACCGATCGAGTTGAACGCTTCGTTGGTTAGATCTGATGAACAAATTCAAAAAAGTTTGATCCGGCCCAGGAACTACGAAGAGATCATGGCTCTGTTGGAGGGACTAGAGGAAGAAGTTAGTTTAGATGATCTGTGATAATGTGCTATGTTTTTGTTAATCACGTATTTTATGTTGTTTTAAACGATAAAATAGTCTGAATTCAACTCAATCTTTTAGGGTGTAAGTACAATCAGGATTATATAATCCGAAATACACTAGAGAAATCCGGATTTTAAAATCCGGGTTGCATCAGCATAGGATTCTTTTGTGAGGACCACATTGCACCGACAATTTTTGTGGTCTACAACATCTAGAAACCCCTATAAATAAGTGTTTCCAGTTTTCACTTTCATTTCCATCAAAAACACACAAACACACCAAAGAAACCATGAATTTTTTTGTCATTGTGCTGAGGATCTTTGTCATACTGCCGCAAAATAGATTGCTCTCTATTTGACAAATAGATTGCTCTCTCTATGTGTTAGCGTGATGACAATCTTCAACATGCTTTCAAAAATATATAGATACATCTTGCTACCTCCTTGGTTTATTTACCAAAGAAACCATGAAAATTTTTGTCATTTTGCAGAAGATCTTTCTCATGCTGTCGCAAATAGATTGCTCTCTATTTGACGACATGTAAAGATCTTGAGCATGGTGCCAAAAATATATAGATAGATAGATAGATAGATAGATAGATAGATACAAAGCTTCTAAACTTGATCTATATATATGAACCTCAAGAGGTTTCTATGAGTTAGATCTTGCTGTCTGTCAGATGAATAAGTCATTTGGCAACGCAGCAGGATCTAACTCAAGGAAATCCTCTTAAAACACCTTGTCTTTCTTCATTATGTTGTAGATCTAACTCCGAAGAAGAAGTTTTTATGAACTCGATCCTGTCGGCCTGCCGATCGTAACTCCGAAGAAGAGGTTCTTATGAACTCGTAGCTTGTCTGTGAACAATTGTAAGGTACCTAAAGAGCAATATCGGAAAAGCAATGCATGTGATTAAATACTCTCACAATATAGTTTAAATTGAATTGTGATGACTGAAAGTTAAAGATGCACACACCAAAAACTGTAAGAAAAAGTCCAAGAATTAAAGGATACAGAATCTAATGTTCCACTAAGCATGCATGGTGGTTCCCACATCATCTCTCCACCTTAAGGAATCCAAGTGACTGACCCATACCAAAGATCTTGTTGTTGCTATGTGCACCTGGCTTCATTTTTGGGATAAAGAAGATTCCAATGGTATCTATGATATCCCAAGAACATGGGGTCAATGTGACATGGAAAAAGTTATTATTTCCTTTCCCCTAATGAGTTTTAGTCTCCCTCTTTCAGGCAATAAACATTAGAGATATGATGTGGCTACACTTTCACTACTTTCTGTCTAAAATCACCTATGTTTTTTTGGTAAAATGGAAGAGCTAGCTTTATTGCTATTTGTGAATTAAGAGGTGTATATGGTTTATAGTAATTAATATTCTTCTTGACTTGCTAGTAGGTGTATAAGTGTATAGCTTTTTCAGGAAAATACATGTGTGTTCTAATTATAATCATCATTGCTCAATTGACCTAATTCCTACCACAGACATAGTAGTAGTACTACTACTACTCTCAATTCTCAAATTTCAAAACATTGATGGACCTTGCATGATAGATGGTCACTTCCACTCTATACATCCAAAAGTTCTCCTAGCTTTGCTATTTTTTCGTACACAAACATGTAAACATGCATTAAGATTGATTAAGAAAGACACATAATATCAGTCAAAGATATTGACATCTTATCATGGTCGGGCGATTGACTAACACTTATTGATGTCTAAGCAAATGTTAAAGAAATCTTTGACTATATTATGTGTCATTCTTAATCAATCTTTGACTATATTATGTGATGATTAATGTTGCAGTGTACACTTAATATTTTTTCATATTTGATTGTAAAAAGTTATAAGTTTATATATCTGATAGTTATAACCGTTAAGATTCATAAAAGAAAACTCAATACCTAAACTTATTGTAGTTATGTGTCATGTATGGTTTTAAATTGCGATAAACGAAATTGCATATTGCAATATAAATGATTTTGAGGTCTACCCATAATAGGATCACAATCGTATTGACCTAATTTTTCTGCAATATAGTTCCCAACGTAACTAACCATAATTGTGGTCGCGATCGCGACCACAGTTTATAGTCATGTACGATATATCAAATTTTTATTTAGGATATGCATGCTTTTGGTTTGCTTTGTCCAACTGAATGACTCTCTATTTCTTTGACACGTTCTTATATTTTGTAAGTGAGTGACAAGTAACAAAGTTTAAGGCTATAGACTATAAGAGTATAGCTAGAACCTCTAAGGTGGCCTAGAAAATAAAGAGAGATTACACCAAAGTGGAAATGGAGTGTAACATATTTGCTTTGGAATCCAATAACACGTGGAATGAGGAATGGTATAAATGATAACAAACCAAAGTTGCAAGTGGTGTGGTCCATAGAACATTCTCCCTTCTAGTTCGTTCAAGGGAAAGCTCCTAGTGTAATAATATAACTATGTAAGTGTACAAAGATGAAAAGTACCTATCTATAAATTCTTTTATTTGTCACGACTTCCTTTATGCAAAAACAGCTACAATTTATCACATGCTTGACACATTTTTTAGTTTGTGTTAGGCAATGCTCTTAAGAAAAACGGACACAGTTATTGTATTTCTTTCAATTGTTATGTTTTAAGAAAAACGGTGTCCATCCTTGAAAAAAGAAAGAAAGATGGGGTTCATGTACGAAGAGAAATACATGAGTATCATAGGTATAATCTATAGTATCAATTATGATAAGAACTTAAAGAATTAGTGTACAAAATAAAGAACAGGTCAATTAGATCACTTAATATATGATATTATGAATTGCAAATGATGTTTGTTTGTTAGTTAGGGGTGTAAATCTAGTTAAAGTGTCTAACAATTAAGTTGATGTATGTACATACTTTTGACTAAAAAAACAACCTTGTGATGGATGTATTTGATTCTCTGAAGTTGAAATAATAATAATAATTTTTTAAATTAAGCACTCTAGTGATATGATATTCACATTTTAAGGTGAATAAATTAGGATGAGGTTCGAATTCTGGCCCAATAACAAGTTGAAATAGAGATTTAATATCAAGAATTGTGATAGAAATTTCACTATTAAAATTTATTGTCTGACATACAAAGTTTTTTTTTAGATGTACCCATATAATTTATTGTCCGACATTAAAATTATAATTGAATCTTATTGTATTTATTTAATTTTTTTGTTATCAAGAATCGAATTTTAATATGAATGTAGAAACTAATATGACACGGAGCCATCCTGATAATCTATAAGGGACTTCATTAGCTTGTCTCCGACTAAACCTTACATCATAGGTTATTATCGTTGATCACTACACTATAATATGAAATGCTAAATTTACTATCATAGAGACTGCTCACCATAATTTTAGAGTCGGGCTCAAAGTTCACAATATCGAACTGAAGGTCACGTACCCACGATGCGTTGATAACAAGCCTAATGCGTCACCCAAATTCACATCAAGGAGCGGAGTCAACTACTATGTTTTGGCTAGCACAAACCGACCCTCGTCACCTCGAATGCACATATCAAAGCCAACTTTATACATAGAATGAGAAAAGGAAACATCTACATTACATTTATACCTACCAAAACTCGGTTTATGTCAATGCAGCTCACCATGATTATTAGTTTGTCCAAAGATAAGATTATGCAGAATTTGGGCATTCATCCAACAAATGAGGAGAGAACATGCTCGTTCAGATGTTGCTTCGAATCTTAATTTTATTCAATGATAAAATTATATCAATGCAACATAATCCTTGTGATGAATTTCTACCGATCCAAATATATGATGTGACACACTGCAAGAACTAGGGCAGCTAAGAATCTTTCCTTCCATATACGTGTTAATCTCTCTTCTTCTATTTTTTTTTCTCCTTTCCTTCCTTTTTCCATCTCAATTGCTTCTGACGACTCGTCATGTTCATGCTCACACGCTCACCAGCCTGCATGTCTTGCCCTTTTCACCTACGGAATAAAGTTGAACTCAGACAAAGTTCTATTTCCATGCCTACCTTTACAAACATTGTGCTACTGAGTGGATTTTCCTTTTTGGGTGTGTGAACATTTTTGGCAAATATCTCTTTGTTAAGGACAATTAATTATGTTACCATAATTAATATAGATTTGCTAAAACAATCTCTTAGATTTGGTACAGCCTTATTATAGGCCTAGGCGGGGCCGTCCATTGACAAGAGCAACCAACTCTGTGGAGCTAGACCTTCAATTTATGAAGGTCTCAAATAATAATTATTTTTTTTGACAAAAACAAGGTCTCAAATATTTAGTAGGAGTATAATTGTAAGGGTGTAGGGAAAATTTTTCTTTTATTATAACGGTAAATAGTCCCAAACCAAACACTTATTATTTGATAAAAAAAAACAGTAAATTGACAAGTTAGGTTCAACTAAACCCACGCACATCCACCAACAAAAAAAAAATTTAACAAAACAAATTGAAATCAAAATAATGTTTCTTGTTTACCCACTTGGGTTAGCCTGGTGGTATTGACTTGAGACTTGAGAGTGTGCTTCTCTTCAATGTCACAGGTTCGATTCTTTAAGGTGCTAATTTGGGTGGGCTAATTTACCTTCTTAAAATTTTTTTTACTGTTAATTTGTAATTGTTCAAGTTACCACTAATTTTTAATTAAGGTACATTTTTAATATTAGAGCAGGACCTTTAATTTGATAGGGACGGCCCTTCTTATATGATTTATTCACTCCGTATCCTAGTCACTACAGTTTGACCTCATCCTAGAGGATTCTTATAAAGTTAGTTTAGATCGATTTAAGAATAGACTTCATGGTAGATTAGGTCTATCAAAAGAAGATGTCCATATACATGATAATGACTTGCATGACAAGTTCATCAAGTTCTGGTCTTTGTGGATGAGAGAAGAATGACTTCAATTATAATATGGAACTTAGATTCACGACAACGACAATGGACCAGTGGAAGAGGTGTCTTCAAACTTTTATTTAGGTGGTGTTTGGTCAAATCAATGTCTTCAACCCCAGTGGTGCTTGGTTGGATCCATGTCTCCGTCCCTAGTGGTGGGGTGTATTTACAAACACTCTGATGATCGACTCCGTTAACACCATGGGTGCGATGTTTTTAAAGTTAGGAATAATATACCTACATCTGAGCTATGAGTTAGAATTTATAGTAGGAGGATTAGGGTTATAAGACCTAGAACCATAACTTAGACAATTGTCTACATGGGTAAGTGGAGAATAACTTCTATTTTGATTTGGAACTCAGGTTCACAACAATGACAATAGTCCGGTAGAAGAGGTTTCTTTGAACCTACGGCTAGGTGGTGTATGGTCATATCAATGTCTTCAGCCTTGGTGGTGTTTGGACGAATCCACGTCTTCGGCACACTATATGGGAAGCGTACACGCAAACACTCTAAAGATCAAGTCACACATCATAGATGTGAAATTTTTAGGGTTGAGAATTATGTGTTTGGACTTGAACTAGTAGTTAGGCTTTATAGTTGGAGAATTAGGGTCTTAGGACTCAGAACCCTAGCATGTACAATTGTCTAAACGGAAAATTGTAGATAAGATGGTCTTAGTCTGATTAAATGGATCTGATTCATTCAAAAACTCCTTAATGTCTTGATTCGATCAGTGGTATTAACTCAATGAGACGATCGTGATTAATAAGTCGTCCTAATTTAATCATCAAGTGTGCATTTAGGGTAAGGTTATGTGATGATCCGTCTATGTGCTATAATGACTTATTCCGACCCAACCTGTTAATGGATTGAAATTTGGCCCAATTCGAAACAAGATGATTTGCATTGTGTTAGGATGATATGCATGGAGTTTTGAGACCTGGATTACTTCGAGTATTCACTTGGACTCCTGATGATCTCAAGAATTTGAATGCCCAATGATGGATAAGAATTGATAACTTGCCTCATGAGCATTGGATGCCTAAAACCTTATCTCTATTGCCACAGGCATTAGAGCCCCATTTTCTTTCGATAGCTTCATCTCGTTGATAGCTCTTTCCTCTTATGTGTGGGGTCCCTCAGTGGTAGCTTTATCTAACGGATAGCTCTTTTCTCTCAATTCAGAAAACAAAACAAATCTCTCAATTGGATTTCTATACTTTTTTTAAAGTGATTATTTTCATTCCCATAAATTTATCCGATTTTTATAGTCTCTTTGAATTTGATTATTTTGATCATTTATAATTATACATGATTTTTATATTTTCTTTAAAGTTGTTGATTTGGTTTTCGCTTCTTTACAACATTGGGACGTTGAACTAGTCGTATTTGAATGGATGAATTTTCAAAGTTGTGAATTTTCCCATAAACAGATGATTGTGGATTAAGTATATTTTTACACAATTACAACCTTTGTAAATTGAAACTAGATTTGAGAAAAAAAACTTATCCGCACCCTTATGTGTTTGCCTTCTTGTTTTATTTTTTTTTACTAGACTCACAAGCAGCTGAGAAAAAAGTTGCTAGCAGACTCAAAATTTCACCTATGTTGCTCTTTTGGTAAGCCTACTTTTTTTTTTTGAAGAAATCAAAATGAAATTATATATCACACCAAGCAGCAGTTCCCAAGCACAAGGTGTGCCTAGGATACCACTAAAATTTACAAGAGTTCAGAATCACAACAAATAGAGATTACACAAGTTAGCCAATGCCCAAACAATCTAAAGGGTTTGACCACCACCACTGCGTACCATAAACAAACACGACCTTTTTAGCTTTCAGCCACCCTAAAGATAAAAATTTAATGTTATCTAACAGTTGAGGGACTAAAGTAACAGGATTATTGAACAATCGGTTGTTATGTTCATTCCACACTACCCAAGAACACAAGAGCCAAATAAGCTGCATGAACAAAGTTTTAGCTTTACCAACACCTGTCAAATGAGTAAACTGCACCAGATGATCTGCAATGATATTAGAGTCCACTCCAACAAAACCAATCCAATCACGCACCTGCTTCCATAAAGATGCAAACATAGAACAAGATAAAAATAAATGTTCGACTGTCTCCACGTGACAGCACCCAGAAACACAAAAGATATAATCCACGGGAATAACACCACGAATAGCCAGGTTAGCTTTCGTTGGTAATCGATCCCGAATAAGCCACCACACAAAAACCGAGACCTTCAAAGGAACCTGAGGATGCAACACCAACTCAAAAGGTAATCCCATCTGAGAATCTTCACCGTTTGTTAACAAATCATAGGCACCTCTCACGGAGTACCCCTTTGTAGTATCAAGAAACCACTCCCAACTATCTGAAACATTAGGAACCAAATAGATATCAAATAGTAACGCCTTACACTCTTCTAGCAACACCTCCTCCCACGCCCACAACCTACGCCTCCAACTCCACCCTGCTCCAGCCCCAGAGAGAACAAAGAAGCCATTGTAATGGTTTTGTTCTCTTCTAAGTCAAATAAACGAGGGAACCACACACAAAGCAGGGGACCTCCAATCCACCTATGCGACCAGAACAAAGTCGCAGCACCATCACCCACCCTCCGTCTAACACTATCACCAAACCACCCTCCACCTATGTCACCGTCACCATCAAGAATCCTACCTACCTCCCGCCACCACGAAGAAAACTCCGGCCCCCACCTCCAACCTCCCACCTACTTTGCTATAACGGGCAACTAAAACATGATACCACAACCCTTCTCTGTAAACTACCATCCTCCAACACCATTTACCTAGTAAAGTAACATTAAACTCCTTCAACTTCCTAACCCCCAAACCTCCATGCTCCTTTTTAGAACATAAGGTATTCCAACCTATCCAAGTAATTTTTCTACAATCCTCACTCCCACCCCAAAAAAAATTATTCAATAAAGATTCAATGGAAGAGATTATACCTGATGGAGCTTTGAAGAAAGAAAGAGCATATACAGACAAAGATGTTAGAACTGATTTGAGGAGGATCAAACGGCCACCGAAAGAAAGAAATCTGCTATTCCAACCCGACAATCTAGATTTAATGCGATTCACAATTGGTTCCCAAAACTCTAGACTCCACGGATTACCACCTATAGGCAGGCCTAGGTACATAAAAGGAATTTTTCCCACTTGATCGAAGGCATTCTTGTTTATGTTTATATATCGAGTCAATGTATTTGTATCTATTTGGAGTATAGAAATGTTATTTTTTATGGTAAAAATATCTAGACATGTTGTCTTTGAGATTTTGTCTGTTAATAAAAGTTTGGCTTAATTGCAGTTTTAGCCCCCTAACTTTTCCAAAGTTGCGATTTTGGCCCCCTAAGAAAAAAAACTACAAAATAGCCCCCTAAGTTTTGTAACTGTAGCAGTTTTGGCCCCCCAAGGCCAAAAAAAAAATAAAAAAATAACACGTGGCACCTCACTTAGGGTGCCACGTCAGCGTAGACCGAGTCAATATCAGCCTTGGGGGTCAAAACTGCCACATGTGCAAAACTTAGGGGGCTGTTTTGTAGTTTTTTTCTTAGGGGTCCAAAATCGCAACTTTGAGAAAGTTAGGGGGCTAAAACTGCAATTAAGCCTAAAAGTTTATAAACAAGATTCAAATTATGGTAATGTTGAAAATAAAGAGGTTACTCTGTCAAATTTTTAAACCAAAAGTTAGTTTGAAAATTGCGTATTTGTTGTTTGTCATGTTTGGTCGTTAGGTTTGCCGGGCTATGAAGTGGTGACAGGTTGAGTATGAATAGATATTGCCACTTATTTGCATGTTGGCATCATTGTAATGGTTGAAAGGCAAGTCATTGGTACCTCGTCTCCTTTAACCTTTATTTGACAATCTCCGGTCAGAAGAGGACATTGTTGTTTACTTGAGATTTGAAAACTTCTCGTCGTTTAGGAGTTTTGCCGCCTAATTCTTGATTCAACTTAGCTATTTGAGTGGCTAGTGCCTGGTGCAGCACAAGCATTATTTGTGTTCTCGATCCGCAACATGATAACTGCGCCTATTTGTTAGGTAAACGTTCGCTGTATTGCTTGATTCCTAAGCAAATATAAATAAACAAATTCTATTTAATGGTTTCAATTTTTAATATAATTTAAAGTCGGATTTAATTGCTTCATAAATTATATATTTAATTTATTTTTAAATTTGTCAAAGAAATAGGATAAGAAAAAGTTACATATTGATTTAGCAAGGCTTTTGGTAAAAATAAGGTTTATCATAATAAGTGCGTACTTGTTGAGGAAATTATAAGTAGCGTGTTTACATTTGGATTCAATGACAATTTGACTTTTAAAAAATTAAATTCATCACTTTTTCCTATTTTTCAATACAATACCTCTATTTTAATCCTCTTATTCAATACATCAAAGACATTCATTAGTACCTTAAAATTAATTATTTGTTCTCTACAAGTATTCGGTGCTATAGCTACGGTATAAGTATTTTGCATGCTTAAATATATTCTTAACTAAAATTGAAATAGGATTTCACACACACACATATATATAATCCAATTCTCTTTATTTTTTTTAAAGAGATTAAAATGAGGTATGTTACTACGATCATACATCTTTCCGACACAAGGTGTACTAGGGAAGAAAACTTAATAATTACAAGAAAAGTTCATCAAACCAAAAAACCAATAACCAATGCCTAAACATAGAAAAAGGCTTTGGAACCAAACATGAAACTGATACGAAAAAACAACAAATTTAGCTTTAAGCCACCAAAAGGAAAGAAGCTTAATATTCACCAAAATCTGAATTGGAGCATTTTCATTGTCATGGAAAATCCCTGCATTTCTTTCCTTTCAAATCACCCAAGAACTCGCAAACCAAATCAATAACATAAATGAATGCCTTGATTTTAGATAATCTGATAAGCTGAAACTGTAAAAAATGATCTGTAATACTCAACGAATCGGCTGAATGAGCTTCAAGCCAATGTCGAACAAGTAGCCAAATAGAACAAAAAAAGCTGTAACCCAAAAATAAATGATGTGTTGTTTCCACCAAACCACAACAACCAACACACAATTGAGACTCCTGATGAATGGTCCAGCATCGAAATAAATTCCCCTTGGTAATATATTCTGAAATAGCCGCCAAGCAAACACCGACACTATTTTTTTAAACTTTAACAAATGAGTTTGAAATAACTTCCACTATTTTTATATATATTTTCAAAAAAATAATCATTTTTAAAAATACAATTTTTTTTTTAAAATCTATAACAAATGGGCCCAAAGTCTAGCTTGGCAAAACATACTTGAATTCTACTCTTCCCCCTGCACTTTTCGCTCGCACCCAGCTGAAAAAACAATAATGCCCCTAGGGTAGATAAGTCACGCTGCGTGACTTAACTACGCACCTTATATGTTCTGCGTGACTTAAGTCACACACGACTAGCATGTGGGCGAGTTAAATCACGCACCTTGGTCGGTGGTCAGAACTGAAGAACACACGTTTTTTGAACGGTGTTCAATGCAATTTAATTGGTTTTGCACGTTTTTTTTAAAGTTTTTTTCACGTTTTTTGACTATATTTATGGTAGATATAACCTATGTTACAATCTCCCCCTATAAATACACCTTTAAACTTCCACATTCCCTCACACCATCTCATATTCTCACCATAGTTTTAAAAACCGAACCGGTGATCGACTCGGTAAAGGTACTGGGTCACTGGGTCATTGGTCAAACCATTGAGTCACTGGTTGAACCGCATGACTGAATCGGATTGAATCGAAAAACTCGGTTATATGACTTGGTTTCTATATAAAAAAAAAACTTTGTGTTAGTTAAGTTAAATTGTACCGAATGACTTTAATCTCTAAAAAAATTATATATTTTTGTGCACTTAATTGAAGCATGATTTTATGAAATAAATAGAAACATCTTTGATATATGCCCCTTATTGAAGTATGATTTTATAAAATAAATAGAAACATCTTGATATATGCCCCTTAAACGTACTTGCATATATTTTTTGAGAGATATAGTACATATTCAAATAAATACTAAAAAACATTTAACTTTGGATTTACAAGTATAACATACAAAAAAAAACAAGTGTGCTAAAAATAATAGTTATAATCAAGTAAAATTTTATAAAAACATTTTGTATTGTATAGCCATTTTTTATTCAAGTATACTTCTATACTAGTATTTTTTAGAGAAGCTTTTTTTCCTTTGACAAGTTTAGAGGAGTTTTTTACTAGTTAATAATTAATATATTTGAGCTTATATATGTGATGGCATGGGATTATATTTTGAACTTATTCCAAAACGTGTTTATTATATATAAACAGTTAGAAGCGATTTGAATATAAAATATGGTGGTAGTGCGTGGTAAAGTTGGTACTTCCAGCATGATAACGGTCGCGTGTTCAACACCCCGCGTAGCCTTTTTTAATAAAATAAATTTAACTGAATACATGTTTCAACATCAAACCGGTCCGGTTTTGACCGAGTTACACCGGTTTGAAAGCATGACCGATCCAATTGGCAATTCGAACCGGCCATTTCACCGATTCCCGGTCGGATCAGTCCAACCGTCCGGTTTGTAAAACTATGATTCTCACTTCTCCTCAACCCCTCCCCCTATGAATCTCCTTCTTTTAGTTTTTTATTTCCTTCTTTATTTTGATGAAAAAAGAGAAATAGGCCATTTCTGGTGATAAAATGATGAGTAGTGAGCATCTTTCTTGGGATAAAGAACCAGATTGGGTAAAACTAAATGTGTAGATTTAGTTTTACTTTAGGAAAGCTGGTTTTCTTGTGGATTTGTTTTAGTTTTACCACCGGAAGCTAGGTTTTCTGGTGTTTTTTTTTAGTTTTACTCTAGGAAGGTAGGTTTTCTGGTGGTTTTTATTTTTTCGCAGATTTAGTTTTACCCCATTGTAAATATAATAAGAATTATATTAATAAAATGAGATTTTATATCTATTACTTGTGTTCCTTTATTTTTGTTTTTATTTGCATTTATTTTAAGATTGTATATGAAATAAATAAATTCGAATAAAAATTGTGTATTAAAGAATA